>Ga0209379_10000821_pt1 | contig 22600 bp, 18 predicted proteins | sample tdDd001_FD_187124 | JGI IMG/M metagenome (GOLD analysis project Ga0209379, IMG submission 187124) | Marine sediment microbial communities from the Atlantic coast under amendment with organic carbon and nitrate - tdDd00.1 (SPAdes)... | ecosystem: Environmental > Aquatic > Marine > Coastal >...
TGTAATGTAGAAACAACACAGAATAATTAATAGTTTAGTGCTAAACTTTAATCCAAAGAAGTTTAGTCGTTTTCATAGGTTAGATTTAGGTTAGTAAGAAAAACTCAGGTGGGGACCTGAGTTTTTTCGTTTACAATAATTGATTCTTATGGCATTCTTTTAATTAAGACTTAAACTTCTTTAACTTGTCTTGACGCCTCTTAACTAAAGATGTCCATATATTTGTAATGTAGAAACAACACAGAATAATTAATAGTTTAGTGCTAAACTTTAATCCAAAGAAGTTTAGTCGTTTTCATAGGTTAGATTTAGGTTAGTAAGAAAAACTCAGGTGGGGACCTGAGTTTTTTTCGTTTAAAGCATAGGTGAACAAATTCGAGCTTAAAAGATTACTCGTAATATGAAAAAAGTCGAGTTTTAACAAAAATCCATGCAGCATAAACACATATTTTACCACCACAAGAGCACGCTTTTGAGCGTGTGAAATTTTTAACAAACAGTGCAATTATAGCTTATATGTGAAATTTTATAGCAATTTGTTTTTTCATTTCTATATTTTTCTCATATTTGTACCCACAAGATTGAGATATATGAACACAATATTTTCTACATATAAGAAACAGTTAAAACGCAATAAACGCTATTGTGGTGCTATCGATGTGGAATAATGTGAAGCTTAAATAATATAAAAAAGCCTACAGAATTTCTGCAGGCTTTTTTTGTGTTTATACCCAAATGATTTTAAAAAATGATTTAAAGGAAACCAGCAGTCAAACATCCTGAAATCAAAAAACTAACTATTACAAAATATAAACCATGAAAATCCTAAAATTTGGCGGCACCTCCGTTGGTACAGCACAGCGCATTCAGAACCTAGCCAATATTGTTCAGAACGAAGAACCATGCATCGTCGTCCTTTCGGCAATGGCAGGAACGACTAATGCTTTAATCGAAATTACAGAACTGCTTTACAAAGGAGACAATGAGAATGCGCTTCTAAAGATTGAAGAACTCGAGAGAAATTATGTCAAAAGAATTGAAGAACTTTATACCAGTACAGAGTATCTAACCAAAGGGCAAGAGCTGATTCAATCACACTTTGTATACATCAGAAACTTTGTGCACAAAACATTTACTCAACTTCAGGAAAAAGCGGTATTAGCACAAGGCGAATTAATTTCCACTGCCATGTTTCATTACCATCTGGCTGAGAATAATGTAGATTCGGTATTACTCCCGGCCCTTAATTATATGAGAATTGATAAAGATGGAGAACCAGACAGTTACTACATTCAGGAAAACCTAAAAAGAGAGATTAAGCAATATCCTCAGAACAAATTATTCATCACCCAAGGCTACATCTGTAGAAATGCTTATGGCGAAGTTGACAACCTGCATCGAGGAGGTAGCGACTATTCAGCATCACTTATAGGGGTTGCAATTTCTGCCGATGAAGTTCAAATATGGACTGATATTGATGGCTTTCACAACAACGACCCTCGCTTTGTTGACAAGACTCAAGCCATAAGCGAACTCTCTTTTGACGAGGCAGCTGAATTGGCCTATTTTGGTGCAAAAATCATGCACCCAGCGAGTGTATTACCCTGTAAGGTCAGCAACATCCCAGTTCGCCTGAAAAATACACTTAGCCCTGTAGATGAAGGGACACTCATTTCGAATAAACTGGAAAGAAAAGGCATAAAAGCTGTAGCCGCTAAAGATGGCATTACTGCAGTAAAAATCAAATCGGGACGCATGCTATTGGCTTACGGATTTCTGAGAAAAATATTCGAGGTTTTTGAAATATACAAAACCCCAATCGACATGATTACAACTTCTGAAGTCGCAGTCTCTCTAACTATAGACGATACAAGCAGACTTCAGGAAATTGAAGAAGAATTGAACAAATTTGGAGTGGTTGAAATCGATAGCCATCAATCGATTATCTGTATTGTTGGTGATTTTATATCAGAAGCTGCTGGTTCGGCTAAACTCGTTCTTGAAGCTCTGGAACAAACGCCTCTCAGAATGATTTCATATGGAGGAAGCAGTCATAACATTTCGGTATTAGTTGATCAGAAAAACAAGGTTGAAGCCTTAAAGGCACTAAACAAACTATTCAACTAGAGATTGCTATTAATTCAACTTTTTGAATCAACCATTTTAATACAGAACATGCATGATTAATTCATCAACATATCGCTATTTAGCCTCACAGGAAACTCCATTTTATTATTACGATTTGGATTTGCTGGAGGCCAGTTTAACAAGCATCAAAACTGAGGCTGCCCAATACAATTATCACGTTCATTACGCGATAAAAGCCAATGCAAATCCTCGTATTCTATCGATGATACAAAGCTATGGGCTTGGTGCAGACTGCGTTAGTGGGAACGAAATCAAACGATCAGTGGAGAATGCTTTTCCTGCAAATAAAATCGTCTATGCCGGCGTAGGCAAATCCGATAAGGAGATTGAAATCGCTCTTGATGCTAACATCTTTTGCTTCAACTGCGAATCGATTCCAGAAATTGAGGTCATAAATGAAATTGCCAAGTCGAAAAATAAGATTGCCAATATTGCCCTGCGTATCAACCCAAACGTGAATGCCAATACCCATCATTATATTACAACGGGTATTTCTGAAAATAAGTTTGGCATCAACCCATGGGAATTTGAGCAAATACTCGGCTTATTAGGTGAGTTTCAAAACGTAAAACTAATAGGATTACACTTCCATATCGGCTCTCAAATTGTAGATCTAAGCGTTTTTAAGAGCCTGTGTTTGCGTATAAATGAAATTCAGGATTGGTTCCTCAATCATCAAATTATTGTCGACCATATTAATGTTGGCGGTGGCTTTGGTATTAACTACCATCAGCCAGATGAAGAGCCCATACCTGATTTTAAAAACTATTTCGCCATTTTCGATGAGTTTCTAAACCTGAAAGCTCATCAGGAAGTGCATTTCGAATTGGGACGCTCGGTTGTAGGACAATGCGGCAGCTTAATATCAAGAGTTTTGTATGTAAAAAATGGGATCAACACAAATTTTGCAATTCTTGATGCAGGTATGACTGAACTTATGCGCCCTGCTCTCTATCAGGCATTCCATAAAATTGAAAACTTAAGTTCAAAAGAGGCTCCTGAAAACTACGATGTAGTGGGGCCCATTTGTGAATCATCAGATTGTTTTGGGAAAGCTGTTTCCTTGCCTAAAACCCAACGAAATGATTTGATTGCCATTCGATCAACCGGAGCTTATGGTGAAGTTATGGCATCAGAATACAACTTAAGACAGGTTGCTAAATCTTTTTTCTCTCATGATATTCAAAAACAATAAATGCTGACTATCTGATTATTACAAGCTTATTTAGATGAAAACTATTAACTATTAACCAAAAACCATTTGGATTTTAATTTTAAAATTCGATACATTTGTAAAAGTCTAATAAGAAAAAAAACCATGAACGCTTTCGTTTGCAAATTTTGGTGGTGGCACAATAATAATCTCTCATATACCCTGAGCAGAAACGTCCGCCCTATATGCAAATTTTAAGCCTTTAAAAAGATAAAAACAGCATTAAGCGACCTACTGAATTCTCAGTAGGTCGCTTTTTTTTTTACCCAATTTTTCCCTGCTATGATCAAATTTAAACATTACAAAAAAGAAATGCTCGCCGATGTTATCACACCAGTAAGCATGTACCTGAAGCTTCGTGATCGCTTTCCCCAAAGCATTCTGCTGGAAAGTTCAGATTATCACAGTCCGGAAAACGCGAGTTCGTTTATTGGCCTTGAACCAATTGCCAACATCAGCCTAAAAGATGACCTGCTGATAGAGAGCATCGGATCTGAAAGAAAAGAAACTCGAATTAAGGATCTGCCTATCGGATTCTTATCAACTCAGCTTGAGAAATTTGTCAAGCAATTCGATTTAGAAGACAAAGAAGAAATCAGCAAGGCTAATGCTCTGTTTGGTTACACCTCTTTCGATGCTGTTCCGGGATTCGAGAGTCTGAATTTCAAAGAAAAGCCAGGTCTTAAAATCCCTCAACTCTCCTATTCTCTCTATCGATTTATTATCGAAGTCAACCATTTTAACAACACACTTAAAATCGTTGAGCTTACTCAGAATGGAGAAGCCTCCAGGATAAAAGAGATTGAAGACCTGCTTCGAAATCACAACATTCCCAGCTTTAAATTCAGTTTAAAAGATGAGGAAGAAAAAACAAACATGAGCAGTCAGGAATATATGGAGATGGTAGAAAAAGGCATCAAGCATTGCCGACGAGGCGATGTATTCCAAATCGTTCTTTCCCGATCGTTTTCTCAAGGCTATCAGGGCGATGATTTTAATCTCTATCGTGCACTCCGTTCCGTAAACCCTTCACCCTATTTGTTCTACTTCGACTGTGGCTCATTTCGAATTATGGGCTCATCACCCGAAGCTCAAATAGAAGTAAAAAACAACAAGGCATACATTCATCCAATTGCAGGCACTTTCCGTCGATCGGGCGATGCGCTGCAAGATATTGAACTAGCCAAACAACTTGAAGCAGATGAAAAAGAGCAAAGCGAACATGTTATGCTCGTCGATTTAGCAAGAAATGATTTAAGTAGAAACGCGACCAATATTAAGATTGAGACCTTTCGCGAGGTTCAATTCTATTCACATGTGATTCATTTGGTGTCAAAAGTGTCAGGTGAATTACCTGAGAATTATAACACATTCGATCTGATTGGCAACACCTTTCCAGCTGGAACCCTATCGGGAGCCCCTAAGTACAAGGCCATGGAGCTCATCGATAAATATGAACCTACAAAACGTAGTTTTTATGGAGGTTGTATCGGGGCAATCGGTTTTAATGGCGAAGTCAATCAAGCCATCATGATTCGAACCTTCCTCAGTAAAGACAACAACTTATATTACCAGGCAGGAGCAGGAGTGGTTGAAAAGTCGCAAGCTGAAAGTGAATTAAAAGAAGTCGATAACAAACTGGCAGCCCTGAGAAAAGCGATGAAAATTGCTGAAAAAATCGGAAAATAAAAGAAGGGGGTTGTCAGATATCAGTTGTCGGTTATCAGTTATCTGCTTCAGAAACACATCATCACATCTTCAAATCATCATCCCGATAGCTATCGGGACGTCACATCAACAAATTAGCGCCATGAAAATACTTGTTCTTGATAATTACGATTCATTCACCTACAATTTAGTTGAATATCTACGTCAACTCAATCCTGGTGAAATTGAAGTCCGTCGAAATAAAGAAATTGAATTACACGAAATCGATCAATACGATAAGATCCTTCTCTCCCCGGGTCCCGGTATTCCGGACGAAGCTGGAATTCTTAAGAGCCTGATAAAAGAATACGCACCCACCAAGTCCATACTCGGTATTTGCCTGGGACATCAAGCCATTGCTGAAGTTTTTGGTGCACAGCTGGAAAATCCCTCAAAGGTATACCATGGCATAGCGTCAAATATCAAGCGATGCAGCGAAAACTCCAGGCTTTTAAAAGGGATTCCTTCAGAGTTTAAAGCCGGACGTTACCACTCATGGAATGTGTCTGAAAATAGCTTACCCGATTGTTTGGAAATTAGCTGCAAAGACGAAAATGGCATGATAATGGGTTTGCGCCATAAGCAGTTCGATGTGGAAGGCATTCAGTTCCATCCTGAATCGATTCTGACCCCTCAGGGTTTACAAATGATTATGAATTGGCTAATGGAAGTTTAGCTCCAAAAGCTTTAGAGATTTACGTATTGAATACAATCAAACATTCCGGAAACGGGATTCATTTTAACACACACACAGCATGAAAGATATCTTACATCATCTGTTCAAATATAAAACCCTCTCGAAACAGGAAGCCGAGGAAGTCCTTGTTCAAATAACCGAAGGGGAATACAACGAAGCCCAAATCATTGCCTTTCTTACCGTATTCCAAATGCGAAGCATTACGGTTGATGAACTAAGTGGTTTTAGAAATGCCTTATTAAAAATGGGTATTTCAGTCGACCTTTCCGATTACAATTGCATCGACCTTTGTGGTACCGGAGGAGATACCAAAAACACGTTCAATATCTCGACCTTAGCCTCTTTTATTGTGGCAGGTGCTGGAGAAATGGTAAGCAAACACGGGAATTACAGCGTATCATCATTTTGTGGTTCTTCAAATGTGATCGAATACCTGGGATACGAATTCAAAGACCGGGAAAGCGAGTTGAAAGAAGATTTAGACCGATCCGGCATTTGTTTTTTACATGCGCCACGCTTTAATCCAGCTATGAAAAATGTCGCTTCAATTAGAAAAAATCTGGGCATTCGAACCTTCTTCAATATGTTAGGGCCTTTGGTCAATCCATCTCAGCCAAAAAATCAGATTGTAGGCGTATACGACTTGGAATTAGCCCGACTCTATCAGTATGTATTGGATGAAACTGACACCAACTTTACTGTGATTCACAATATTGATGGTTACGACGAGATTGCCTTAACTGATAAAGTGAAACTCATATCAAATGAGAGGGAAGAGATCCTAAGCCCCCATGATTTAGGCTTTAAATTATTAGCTCCGGAAGAGCTTTATGGCGGTCAGTCTGTTAAGGAAGCAGCAAAACTCTTCGTTGATATTCTGAAGGGAAATGGTAGTGAGGCACAAAATTCGGTAAGCATTGCTAATGCTGGCATTGCCATCCATTGTCTTCACCCTGAAATATCCAGAGAAGAAGCCATTGACAGAGCCAAAGTTTCCCTGGAATCAGGAAAGGCACTAGCCTCTCTCAACAATCTCGTCCAAATAAAAGTTTAATACTAAAGTCCGAAATTATGCACGATATTCTGCGTATCATAGTAGAGCAAAAACACAAAGAAGTTGAGCTTTTACAATCGCAATACAGTATTGCTGACCTGAAACAACAAAAGAACTTTCAACGCCAATGTTATTCAGCATCAGCAGCCATTACCTGCGAAAACAGTTCAGGTATTATTTCTGAATTCAAACGCCGATCGCCCAAGAAAGGTCCGATAAATGCCCATGCTGATATTAAAACTGTAGTTGAATCGTATCAGGAAGCCAATGCATCCATCGTTTCTGTCCTAAGCGATAAGCATTTCTTTGGAGCACATGATACTGATTTTGAGAAAGCACGCAAGTATTTAAACATCCCTCTTTTACGTAAGGATTTTCTGGTGCATCCCTATCAGGTATATCAAAGCAAAGCCATGGGAGCCGATCTGATTCTTTTGATTGCAGCCATACTTACACCTGAAGAGGTTGAACGGATGAGTCAAATTGCCAAAGATTTAGGCATGGAAGTCCTTTTAGAGATTCATGATGAATCAGAACTCAAGCACATCTCTCCGCTTGTTGATTTAGTTGGTATCAATAATCGCAACCTGAAAGATTTCTCAGTAGATCTGAAACATTCAATAAAACTGTCTGAACACATACCCGATCGTTTTATAAAAGTAGCTGAAAGTGGAATCACCGGAGAAGAGGATATCCGATTCCTAAAAACGAATGGTTTTCAAGCCTTTCTCATTGGAGAATACTTTATGAAACATGAAGAACCTGGTAAAGCATGTTCAGAATTAATTCAAAATTTAGGCCTCTAAAAAGTAATAAAATGAAACTAAAAGTATGCGGGCTTAAAAGCCAGGATAATATAGAACAATTAACAAAGCTTGATGTCGATTTTATGGGCTTTATCTTCTTTGAACGTTCCAAACGATTTGTTGGCGATAGCTTAAGAAAAAAGATGATAAACGATATACCCAATCATATCAAAAAGGTTGCGGTATTTGTGAATGCAAGATCAGAAGACATCTTATGGACACTGAAAGACTACAACTCTAAGTTCGACTACATACAATGCCATGGAGATGAAACGCCGGAGTTCTGTCAGGACTTGAAAAAAATGGGCTTTGGAATCATCAAGGCATTCCAAATGGATGAAGAATTCGATTTCAGTCAATTAAAAGCTTATGAGTCCGTTGTCGATTACTTTTTATTCGATACATCTTCGAAAAATTATGGGGGAAGCGGTCAAAAGTTCAATTGGACTCTGCTTGATAAATATCAGGGTAATAAACGATTTTTCTTAAGTGGAGGCATAAAACCGGAGGATGTCAAGCGATTACAAAACTTTAATCACCCTCAATTTTATGCCATTGACATCAATTCGAGATTTGAAGATGAACCTGGTTTAAAAAACATCGACTTGATCAAAACATTTAGCAAAAAACTAAAAGAGATTACTACCGAGTAGGGTGTTTATCTGAAGATAAATTTAATCCCTTCGGGATAATTTACAATCAACACATCAGCACATCGACTCAATCAACACATCATATCATGAACTATCAAGCAGACAATAAAGGCTTTTATGGAAAATTTGGAGGTGCCTATATCCCCGAGCTTTTACGTAAAAATATCGATGAACTCGAGAATGCCTACTTAGATATATTAGAATCAGAAGAATTCAAGGCTGAATACACACGTCTTCTCGACAACTATGTCGGGCGCCCTACTCCACTTACTTACGCGACCAACTTATCAGCAAAATATCAAACTCAAGTTTATCTGAAACGTGAGGACTTGAACCATACAGGCGCACATAAGATCAATAACACAATTGGGCAAATACTCCTGGCAAAACGTCTGGGTAAAAAAAGGATAATTGCCGAGACCGGAGCCGGACAACACGGAGTTGCAACGGCCACTGTTTGTGCTCTTTTCGGGCTGGAATGCGTGGTTCATATGGGTGCGTTGGATGTAGAAAGACAGGCGCCAAATGTGGCTCGTATGAAAATGTTGGGGGCAACGGTTATTCCTGCGACTTCGGGTAATCAAACCTTAAAGGATGCGACTAATGAAGCCATTCGTGATTGGATTGCCAATCCCCACTCCTTCTACCTCATCGGATCTGTAGTTGGTCCTCATCCATATCCTGATATGGTGAGTCGTTTACAATCTATTATCTCGGAGGAAATTAAAGAACAGTTGACAAAAGAACAAGGCAATTCAAATCCAGACTGTGTGATAGCTTGCGTTGGTGGTGGCAGTAATGCTGCTGGTGCATTTTATCATTTTCTCGATGAAAAAGAGGTTGAGCTTATTGCGGTTGAAGCTGCTGGTAAAGGTGTGGATTCTTCTGAGACTGCAGCGACTATCACAATTGGAACCACAGGGTTTATACATGGAAGTAAAACTCTGTTGATGCAAGATGATGATGGCCAAATTATTGAACCCTATTCTATTTCTGCGGGTTTAGATTATCCAGGTGTGGGGCCTATTCATGCACACCTGGCTGAAACAGGTCGTGTAAATTACATCAGTGCTACTGATAATGACGCTCTAAATGCTGCAAAGGTTTTGGCTCTGAATGAAGGTATTATCCCAGCTCTGGAATCAGCACATGCACTTGCAGCTCTCGATAAAATACAATTCAAAAAGAAAGATGTGGTTGTTGTAATTGTATCAGGCCGTGGTGATAAGGATATGGAAACCTATATGAATAATTTATGATTTCAGACTTGTGAATTTGAATTATCACATCAACTCATTAACATCCCGATAGCTATCGGGACAAAATATCATCTCATGAATAGAATAGACAACTTATTTCAAAATAAAAAACAAGATATCCTATCCATCTATTTTCCTGCTGGGTATCCAAACATAGACAATACTGTGCCCAATCTGGAATTGCTTCAGAAGGCTGGCGTTGATATGGTGGAAATTGGCATTCCTTTTTCTGATCCTCTGGCTGATGGTTCAGCCATTCAAGCAGCATCGAAGCAAGCTCTGGATAATGGCATGAAACTCCGTTTACTTTTCGAACAGCTTAGCTCTGTTCGTGAAACTGTAAGTATCCCTCTGCTGCTCATGGGCTATTGGAATACGATTTTCCGCTATGGAGTTAATCATTTCCTAAAGGATTGCCAAAGGGTTGGCATCGACGGACTTATTATACCCGATCTGCCTCTTGAGGAATTTGAAGCACATTACAAAACCGAATTTCTGAACTATGGCATCTATAATGTTCTTTTAGCCTGCCCTCAGACTGAAGAAGAGCGATTGAAAAAGCTTGCCGATGCCAGTCAGGGCTTCCTTTATTTGGTTTCCTCATCAGCAACAACAGGTGGTAGCATGAAAATTGATGAACAACAAAAGAACTATTTCAATAGAATCAATGAGATTGATTCTCCTAGTCTTATCGGATTTGGGATTAATAATAAAGAGAGTTTCGAATATGCCTGCCAATATGCCAATGGTGCAATTGTAGGTACAGCATTTATAAAAGCCCTGGAGAAAAACCAGGCAGAGAATTTCATAAGAGCCTTAAAGTAGGATTCGATTATACACAAAAGAAAAGCACTGTTTCACCCTGAGAGATGAACAGTGCTTTTCTGTATAAGATTGGAATTACAGCCTCTTCAATCGAATCTTAAATTCACCATGTGGCATCACCTTCAACCACAAACGTTCGGTATGAACAAAGAACCTTCTGAAAGAATCGAAATACAAAGTCATATAAAAGAAAGCCGTCGTCAGCCAAATAAACAGCAGGTTAAACCAAAAGGTTTGAATCAGATAATTACCTATGCGTTTATCAGCAGCATAAAAATGTGCCCGACCAAAAAGATGTTCAGGTGATTTAAATACCGGATCCTTAAGCTGAATCAATTCCCCTTTATACTCAGTGAATTTTTTCAGATCCAGCTTGTTTAAAACAACATGTTCGATAGCGTCGTTATGGTAGCTCTGCTTAAAAGCAAACAGGTCTTCGGGACTCTGATACAGTTTCAACAATGAATTGTAGGCATTATCCCTTTTTACAGATGTTCGATTATAAGTAGACCAGGATATTTGTTGCAAATCATCGAGCCATTGATTGACAGAATCTGCATTTACAACTGATATATTCTGAGGTCGCGGTTCTATATAAGCTAATTTATCAAACTCATTCTTAATCAATCTCATTGCTTTCTCTGACTCATGCTTTCCCTCTCCATTCCGAATCATTTCTTTGTAACGCTGAGACAATTCAGGAATCAAAAAGGAAGCTTTATATGAGGCTTCGCTCATCTGTTTTTCAAGATCAAAAAACTGCTTCTCAAAATCATTCTGACTAAATTGCTCCACCATTAAAGCCTCGTAGGCCCATCGTGAAGTCATTAAGTCACCACAAACCGGCACGTACTTTTGCGTCGCAATACTCGGATGTAACTTATTAAAATTTACAATAACCCCTGAAAACAGCAGCTGAGGTACGAGAATAAAAGGAATGGAAACGTATACGGCCACCACTGAATTGAGTGACGCTGATAGATTCAGACCAATGAGGTTCGCACAAGCCGATACGGTATAGAGCATTAACCAATACTCAAGGTTCAATCCTTTTATTTCCAAAATAGAATTAGCGATAATGACAAACAAAAAACTTTGGATGGCTGAAATACCCAGCATAACCAAAACCTTTGAGTTGATGTAACTCAGTCGACTCAAATTCAAAAATGATTCTCGTTTAATGATACGCCTGTCGTGTAGTATTTCCTCAGCCGATATAATCAGACCTAAAAAAAGAGCGACCACCACAGCCATAAAAATATAGGATGGCAAGTTTTCATTTTTTGCAAAAACATAAGCATTCGGATCATCAAGCGACCCACTGATATATTTCGTGAAATACCCCAGAATCACAGCCAATAATGGCGCCTCTAAAAGCGTAATCATCATGTACTGAATATTGCTCAGTTTCGCATTTATATCTCGGGACAAATAAATCTTCAATTGCTGAAAACGTTCAGGAATCTGAAAATAATTCTCTGGCAGAGCATTTCTTTTCTTAGGTGCATGAATCGTTTTTTTACTTTCAATGTTTTCTTTATACAAGGCTGACCACTCCTCAGGACCTCTTTTGCGTTTACGAATCTGCTTGCCATACTCGTTCATCATATTGGTCTCAACAATTCTCAATATCTGTTCAGAACTCACATTACCACAAGTAAAACACTCACTCTCTTCAGCATTTACGAAATGACTTTGTGTTTTGAAATAAACGATGGCTTCAACCGGATTCCCATAATAAATTACACGTCCGCCTTGATCGAGAATAATCAGGACATCCAACAATTTAAAAATATCGGATGAAGGTTGATGAATATTGCACATCACCAAACGCCCTTTCAGGGTCTGACGCTTTAGCAAGAGCATCACCTTTTCCGAATCCATACTCGATAAACCAGAGGTTGGTTCATCAACAAATAAAACAGCCGGGCGACGCATCATTTCCAGTGCAATATTCAATCGCTTACGCTGCCCCCCACTTAATATCTTGTTTATTGGATCACCAACTTTTAAGTCGCGGGCCTCAATCAAATCAAATTTCTCAAGCGCATCCTCAATCACAGCCAGAATAGCTTCCTCTGTGAATTTATCGAAACACAGTCTGGCATTATAATAGAGGTTCTCAAAAACAGTCAACTCCTCAAGCAATAAATCATCTTGAGGCACATAACCAATAACGCCTGCCAATTTATCTTTCTCGCTATGTAAATCGTAACCATTGATCCAGATATGACCTGAATTTAGAGGCAAATTACCATTGAGTACATTCAAAAGTGTTGATTTCCCAGTGCCACTACCTCCCATAATACCAATCAACTGACCAGATTCAGCTCTAAAGCTAAAGGGATGTACCCCATTATTTGTTCCCTTAAACTTAAACTCAATATCCTTTGCTACAATATTGATCTGTGAACGGTGCTTCCCCTCAATAAACTCTGATACAATCTGAGAATAGTAAATTGGGTCGATACGAGGCGAACGAACTACGGAGCCAAAAGTGATTAAATAACTTCGGTCAACTTTAATGTTGTGACCATTCAAAAAGAGGTTATTCTCACCAAAATACTTAATCAGGTAGGTTTTAGTACTCTGTAAACGAAGCACAAACACACGACCACGTAGCTTAGGTGCAATAATGTGCTTCACCTGCTCGTGCTCAAAATCATCGTTACTATCAATCAGCAAGAGGTGTTCATTAAAAGGGATAGAATATTCATCTCCTAATATAAACTGCTGAGAATAGTCAAACTCATTCTGAGGGATCTTAAACGAGTTAGCCACTGTCTGAACAAATTCAAGAACTTCAGGTCCGGTAAATTCCGAATCATCAATAAATTCGAGTAACTGAAGCATGATCCAGACTTTTTGTTCCTGATCGACTTCTTCAAGTAAATTAACACAAACCTCAGCAAGCTGTTTATGCTTAATCTCAATAAAATCCTGGGTGCCATTATCGTAGTAAGAAGCTTTCAGGTAAGCATCAAAATTATCCAGATAACGTTCCTGCCATTCCTTATTGAATCGACGCTCCAAATAATTTAATACCACTTCACGAGCAGCCAACTCAAAACCAAGTTTTTGCTCATCAACAATGATGGCAAACAATTTCATTAGAGCATTTAAAACAGATTCATTCATTCCCGGAGTTTAGATATAGCGAGTTCAGCGTTTTTTTTTAGCAAGAGCCCTAATTTAAATAATTTATAAGAGTTTTATTGTCATTATACTTAATGAAATTCCAACCAATCACTAAAAGATTGAATTTAAGTCATAAAAAACTCAGGTGTTCCCCGAGTCCTCCCTTATAACTAATTGGTAGAAAGCTAATCTGCTTTTAAAATTCTTGTATTGAGAGAATCATTTCCAGGAATACAAAATAGAAAAATCCACTTAAGTATAGAACTATTAATCAATGAATTTCTCTTTCACCTATGCAAACGATTCCATTAATTAATTTGATTTTTTATTTGCATGGCTTAAAAATCCCCTTTATCTTGCAAGCATAAAATAACACGAAAATGGCAGTATTAAATACATATTATTGGTTCTTTTTTTTCTTTATCAGCAGATAGAGCGGAACCTTATATGTAGATAACTCAACAATATATCTAAAGGCTTCGCAAAATGCGAAGCCTTTTTTTTGACCTTTAATTTTTAAGTTACAACACGATGATCAGTTCAATGTCCTATAATTATTTCTTTTATTTCTGGTTCTTCTATTTTAGAAGCTACCCGGGACTTTATGGCATCATCTGAACTAAAAAAATAACAGATTAGTGTACAAAGCGTCTCGGGGAAATCCACGAGACGCTTTTTTTATTACCCAAAATTTTAAATAACCATTAGAATTCAATCTCCATGCAAATAGCAATACAAGGTGTAAAAGGTGCATTCCACGAAGTGGCAGCTCGAAATTATTTCGGTAATGATATCGACATTCTGCCCAAACTTCACTTTTCTGATTTAGCAGAATCAGTAGAAAATGGGGAGTGCGATTTCGGTATCATGGCGGTTGAAAACACCATCTCAGGAACTATTCATGCCAATCTGAATTTGATTCGAGAACATAAATTAGTGGTTTGTGGAGAAGAATATCTTCGGATCAGACAAAACTTAGTGGCCAAAAGAGGGACAAAAATAGAAGACCTTCATGAGGTACGCTCCCATTATATGGCCATCAATCAATCTCGAATTTTCTTTAAGCAACACCCCAATGTGCAGCTTGTCGAATCGGTTGATACAGCTTTAAGCATGAGGGAGATTTCAGAGAATAATCTCGATCATGTGGGTGCAATTGGAAGTCTTTTAGCAGCGGAGTATTACGATTTGGATGTCCTTGCTGAAAGCATTGAAACCAATCATAAAAACTACACACGCTTCCTGATCCTAAGAAACAATACGCCCTGGAAGAAGAAAGCAAGCAATAAGGCATCTATGGCATTGGTTTTACACAATCACAAAGGTAGTTTAGCTGAAATACTGACAATCATCGCCTCTCATGATATCGATTTGAGTAAAATCGAGTCAGTTCCCCTACTAGGCGAACCCTGGCATTACCAGTTTTATTTAGATGTTCTATTCGATAATAAAACTAACTATCAAAACATGTTGGCTGAAATTAGTACCAAACTTGATAGAATTGATATTCTGGGCGAATACACAAGTGGCAATCAATCTTACTCAAAAATCCATCACAATGGCAATTAGAATAGCACATAGATTATCGAAAGTTGAAGAGTACTATTTCTCCAAGAAATTGGCCGAAGTGGAGCAACTCAAACAAAATGGAGCCGATATCATTAACCTGGGTATTGGGAGTCCTGATATGGCCCCCCACCCCGATGTAAAAAAAGAACTGGTACATGCCTGCGACCAAAACGGAAGCAATCATTACCAGTCTTATCGAGGTTTAGAGACCTTTCGTCAGGCCATTGCAAACTGGTACAAGACAATTTATGATGTGAAATTAAATCCTGCCAATCAGGTTTTACCCCTTATGGGATCGAAGGAAGGCATTATGCATGTTTCAATGGCATTTTGTAATCCGGGCGATACGGTTTTGGTTCCAAATCCATGTTATCCTGCTTATCTGTCGGCAGCCAAGCTTTTAAATATCAAGCTGAGATTTTATCATTTAAAAGAGGAAAACAACTGGTTGCCCGATATGGAAGAAATAAAAACGCTCTGCGATGAATCCTGTCGTATGATTTGGACCAATTATCCTCACATGCCTACGGGCGCAAATGGAAATATTAAAGTCTTTAAGCAACTGGTTGATCTGGCAAAAAAGAAGAACATTCTGATTGTTAACGACAATCCTTACAGTTTGATTTTAAATGATCAGCCTGAAAGTTTACTTCAAGTTGAAGGCATCAACGAACACGTTTTGGAAATGAATTCATTGAGTAAATCCCACAATATGGCAGGCTTTAGAGTGGGCATGCTTTGCGGATCGGCAAATAACATCAATCATGTGCTTAAGGTGAAAAGCAACTTCGATTCGGGCATGTACAAGCCCATCCAAATTGCGGCAAGTAAAGCACTGTCCTTAGATTCAAGTTGGTACAAGGAGCTTAACAAGAATTATCAGAAACGTCGCGAATTGATTTGGCTACTAGCAGATAAGTTGAACTGTAATTACCAAAAAGACAGTGTAGGCATGTTTGTTTGGGCTAAGATTCCTGATCAATTTGATTCAGGTGAGGCTTTCTCAGATCATTTGCTCTACGAGAGAAATGTATTTGCAACACCTGGCATAGTATTCGGTAGCGAAGGAAAACAATACATCCGATTTTCGCTTTGCGCCACAGAAGAAACCATAACAAAAGCCATTGAGAGATGCTAAATAAGTTGAAAGACGAAAGCAAACGCTCTGTGCTTTTTATATAATATTTGATACTGAAATAAATGAAGATAGGAATTATAGGACTGGGCTTAATTGGCGGTTCAATAGCAACTGATTTAAGAAAGCGCGGTTTCGCCTCCAGGATATTGGGGCACGATTCAAGCAAACTGCACGCAGAGACTGCACTTAAGTTTGGCTTGATCGATTCAGTGGCCACTATGGACGAACTGATTGAACAAAGTGAGCTGATCGTATTGGCGATTCCGGCTGATGCGACATTAAAACTGCTCCCCAAAGTGTTGGATCGGGTGAGCTCACAAATTGTTTGCGATGTGGCTTCCATTAAGAGTCAAATTTGCGAAAGAGTGAAGTACCATCAGAATCGAAAGCAGTTTGTGGCAACACATCCCATGGCAGGTACCGAGCATTCGGGCCCCTGGGCTGCTAAGGCGGGTCTTTTTGATGGAAAAGCGACCATTTTTTGCGATGCTGAGGATAGTGACGAGAACTGCTTGCAAACCGTTCGAAAAATGTATGAATACCTCAACATGAGGGTCCTATACATGAGTGGATTCAATCATGATGTGCACGCAGCGTATATCTCACACATTTCACACATCAGTTCTTTTGCTTTGGCCTTAACTGTACTGGAAAAGGAAAAAAATGAGAAGAATATTTTCGATTTAGCCAGTGGAGGATTCGACTCCACGGTACGATTAGCCAAAAGTGATGCCGAAATGTGGGCGCCAATATTCAACCATAATGCGGACAATGTCCTTACAGTTCTGAATACTTATATAGAAAGTTTAAGTAAATTTAAAACAGCCATAGAAAACAGAGATCGGGAAGACTTAATCAAGATGATTTCAAAAGCCAACCGAATCAAACGGGCACTAAGAGAATAAAACCACAAGTAAATTATTAGTACATATTTTAATTAGTGATGAAAAATTGCTAACTATCAGCCAAATTCCAAAGTCATGAAAAACAAATTAGATTTAAACAAGATCGATCGACCATTAATTATTGCAGGGCCTTGTAGTGCCGAAACCGAAGAGCAAGTTCTAAATGCAGCTCGCCAGATAAAAGAACAAGGGATTGGAATTTTTCGTGCCGGAATCTGGAAACCTCGTACCCGACCGAATTGTTTCGAGGGTGTGGGAAGAGAAGGACTTGGATGGTTAAAAACCGTACAACAGGAGACCGGATTAAAAACAGCCACAGAGGTTGCCAATGTTAATCACGTTTTCGAAGCTCTAAAGTACGGTGTTGACATCCTATGGATTGGAGCCAGAACCTCAGCCAACCCTTTTGCCATGCAAGAGATTGCCGATGCCCTTCAGGGTGTTGACATCCCAGTATTTGTGAAAAATCCGGTGAACCCTGATGTTGAACTTTGGATGGGAGCGCTTGAACGACTTGAGAAAGCCGGAATTAGCCAACTAGCCGCTATTCACCGAGGCTTCTCGAGCTATGAACACAGCATCTACCGAAACATTCCTCAGTGGCAAATTCCTATTGAGCTAAAGAGACGCATGCCTAACTTACCAATTATTTGCGATCCAAGCCATATTTGTGGGAATCGTGAATTATTACAATCGGTTTCTCAAAAAGCAATGGACCTTAACTTCGATGGTTTGATGATTGAAACGCATCCAACTCCGGATGAAGCCTGGAGCGATGCCAAACAACAGATCACGCCAACGCAGCTGACACAACTTCTCAATAATCTTGAGTTACGTGTGGAGCATCCTGATGGCATTTCATTGGATACCCTTGAAGATTTACGATTCAAAATTGATCAATACGACAATGAGATCATGTCTATTCTTCAAAAAAGAATGGAAGCTTCAAATTCAATTGGTCAATACAAAAAAGAGAATAATATGACCATCCTACAATCAGGAAGATGGGAAAATATTTTGGAGAAGCATTTGGCTCAGTCTAAAGATACTAACCTTAGCGAGCGTTTCATCAATAAACTTTTCAAAGCGATTCACGAAGAGTCTATCGCTCACCAAACTGAAGTGATGAACGCTACCAAACCTTTAGTTACAAAGCCATAGTTTAAATCTCAGGATTATTGATAAAAAAAGCTCTTTTCAATTCCATAATTAGAATTGAAAAGAGCTTTTTTAAATATGCTTTCTCAAGAATAGTCGAATTGTATCCCTAGCGTTTACAAATAAACCACGGATTCAAAAGATTCTCTTTATTGTATTGCAATTCCTGGTCCGATTCCAGTTCCTTAATTACAGCTCCCGAAGCTGAGACAATCGCATGGCCCGCTGCAATATCCCACTCCATGGTTGGTGCATAACGCGGGTATACATCAGCATAACCTTCAGCAATCATACAAAGCTTGAGTGAACTTCCTTTAGAAATCAATTCAACCTCATCCCCATTATCTCTTAGCGATTCAATAAAAAGACGAGTCTCTTCATTCATGTGCGATCGTGAACCAACCACTCTAATGCCTGATCGCTCCTGTTCGATTGGCAATTGCTTCGAATCAGAAATAAACTTATCAAGTTTACGACCACTATCAGCAACATCGTCGCAGCGGAAAGAGCCAATATGCTCATCAGCAAAATAGAGCTGTTTATAAACCGGTACATAAATCACACCTGCAACAGCTTTACCATCGATGACCAAGGCCACATTTACAGTAAATTCATCGTTACGCTTGATAAATTCTTTTGTTCCATCCAGAGGATCAACAATCCAACATTGGTTCCAGTTTTTTCGCTCAGCATAAGGCAAATGCGTACCTTCCTCGCTCAAAATTGGAATATCAAATTGCTCCAAAACCGATACAATGGCATTGTGCGCTCTTTGATCTGCTACAGTCAATGGACTATCATCCGATTTCAATTGTACATTAAAATCATCGGATTGGTAAACCTCCAAAATCTCTTTTCCTGCTTTTATACAAGCTTCAATTGAAGCTGACAAAAGCTCTTTTCTATATTCTTTATTCATTTAAAATCGATTAATAATACTCGATGGATAAATTGCGATATGGCGAACAGTAAGTGTAGCTCCTCATTAATAAAAATAGATATACGAAAGTATTGACACACAAACCACCATATAAATAAGGGTTAGTGGGAAACCTATTTTAAAGAAATCACCGAATTTATATGAGCCAGGACCATAAACCATCAAGTTGGTTTGGTAGCCAATAGGAGTCATAAAATTGGCAGCGGCAGCAAATGCTACGATCAAAACAAAAGGTTCCGGATTAAGGTGCAAGTGCAAGGCCATGCTTAACGATATGGGGAAAATGATCGCAACAGCAGCCTTATTGGTGACATAAGCGGCCAGAACTGTAGTGATTAAATAGATGCCAAAGAGAACGCCCATCCGTCCAAGGGGTAAAAATACCGATATGAGTATATCTGCGATGAGTTCGGCAAGCCCAGATTTAAGCATAGCTGTTCCAAACGCTAGCGATAGTGCTATAATCAGGGCCAGGTTAAAATCAATACTGGCTGCAATATCCTTGGGATTAGATATTTTTAGTGCCAAAATCACAATAATCATGACAATAAGGGTCATGAACAAGGGCACAATATTTAAGGCTGATAGAAGAACAGCTAAAATAGTACCGCCCAGCAGCAAACCTATTTTGTAATTCTCCTGCTTGCGGAATTCTTTCACCTTCGAAATAAAATAGAAATCCTGAACACGTTGTGTTCTGGCAGTAAAATCGTCCCCACCGAGCAGAAGCAATACATCGCCGGCACGCACTTTCACATCACCAATTTTACCCGAAACGCGTTCGCCATTTCGGTGAATAGCAATAACGGCGGCATCGTATTTTCCTCTGAAATTGGCTTCTTTTACAGTCTTACTTATGAGTGTAGAGTTGTGTGAAACCACAATTTCAACCACTTCGAGTTGTTTTTTATGACTAAGCATGCCAACAGATGGCAGGGTTAAACCCGAATTGTCAAGTATTAAATCGGCAATGGTCTCAGTAGCCCCTGCAAAAGCCAATCGATCTCCCTCAGCTAAAACAAATTCAGACGACACTGCAGCAAGCTTACTCCCATTTCTCCTGATCTGAAATAAATACAAGCCCTGAAGGTTACGCAAGTTAGCTTCCCCAATACTTTTACCATTTAAATCAGACCCCGGACGAACGTGAGCTTCAACAATATACTGACGTGAATTTTCAGAAAATTTATCCAGGGTATCTGCATTATCAGGCAACCATTTTTTTGCCACAATCAGCAAATAGATTGAGCCAATAATCATCATTGGAATACCCACAGATGCAAAATCGAACATATCAAGCGACTCTAATCCGGGTATGATCGTTTGGTCTACAACCATTCCATTCACAATCAAGTTAGTCGATGTGCCAATAAGGGTAATACACCCCCCTAAAATAGCCGAATAAGAGAGGGGAATTAATAGTTTGGAAGGTGAAATTTTGTTGCGCTTGCTCCATGAATGGACATAAGGCATCATCACTGCCACCAGTGGCGTATTATTTAAAAAGGCAGAAAAAACACCCACCAAGAGCATCATTCGAGCCATAAAGTGTCGGTAGGTTTTCGCTCTTCGAAACACTTTATCGAAAAGGTTCTCAACAATACCCAGATCGCGAATGATATCGCCAATCAGCAGCAGCATCAGAATAACAACGACCTGATCGTTGGCAAAACCATTCATAATTTCAGAAGGAGATAGCACACCACAGATGCCCAAAACCACTACCCCTATTAAAAATGTAAAGGCAGGTCCAATCCACTCCTTGTAAAAGGAAAGGACAATGAAAACCAAAACAATTGATACAACAATGGCATCAAAACTGAGCATATGATAGGAATTTATGATACTGCTAAACGAAAAGCTTCAAATGAGCTGATTTACAAATTAAAAGCTTCTAATACAACTTCACGTACTTATTTGAAAGTACGAATATACGAAAAAAGAAGAGTGCAAAGCGCTATTTTTATGCTTATTTAACCCCAGGTAATTTCAGGCTCCGGAAGAACATCAACAGCTACGCCTAAAGCTAAGTCCCTGGTAATAGGAGAGTCGACACAAACCCTGGCTTATCTGACTTCTGTCTTATTTTCCCCTTACATTTCTTCATTTAAATCCAAGCCCTTTAATTGAGGATATCAGGATAAAATGTAAATTTGTTACCCTAAAATATATGATATGCATAGTCTAAATAGTCCTCTTATCGAGACCAAATTCCAGAACACCCCCATACAAATTAAGACAAGAGAAGTTGACCTTCCTCTTGCTGAAATCCTCCCCTATCTGGATCCAAAAGAGTTCAACAATTACTGCAAAACAGGCTGTAATAATTATGCTCAAAAATGGACTTGCCCACCGCATTGCCCCTCTTTTTTAGATTATACTGCTGATCACACACATATTCGATTGATTTTATACCTGACACATTGCGAACAATTTTCATTTATCGAACCTGAAGAGAGAGCACTAACAGCTTATAATTTTGCCAAAGATTTATTACAAAAAAACTTGAGAGAACGTGAAGCAGAGGAGGAATGTTTCATAGGGCCCAACTCCTGCGAAATTTGCACCATTTGTAAAGCTGCCCAGGCTGATGTCTGCCATCTTCCCCATTTAATTCGCTATAATTTGGTGGCCTTTGGTTTTAACGTGACTAAAATAATGGAAGAACTATTTCAACATCAACTTGAATGGGCTAAGACCGGACAGGTTCCCAATCATGTGAGCTCTGTTGGTGCTATTTTGTTGAAGAAATAGATCATCAAGCTTTTTTTGTAATTTACATGCCCAAATTTTAATGATCAAAATGCGACACATCATATACAGCCTCATAGCCATATTGCTTTCAACATTGGGAATGGCTCAAAATAATAACTACAATCAGAACAAGTCTATCAAAACACTTGTGTATTCTCCTCAACTCATCAGCAATCAGCTTTCTGAAAAAGTTAATGAACAATCGGGACTGGTTTGGCACGATGATCTTTTTTGGATTATAAACGACAGCGACTGTGCCCCTGAGTTGATTGCTTACACCCCCAAAGGCAAGCTACAGAAAGTCGTTACGATTAGTAATACCAATAACAGAGATTGGGAAGATCTGGCTGAAGATGACACCTACATTTACATAGGTGATTTTGGCAATAACAGTGGTGTTAGAACCGACCTTAGGGTGCTTAGACTCTTAAAATCTGAAATAACTGATAAGAAAGAGATTCAGGTAGATTTCATCACCTTTTCATGGGCCGATCAGAAGGATTTCTCTAGTCGTAACATGCAACACAACTTCGATTGTGAAGCCTTTTTTGCTTACGGAGATTCCCTTTACTTCTTCACAAAAAACTGGGATGACAAGAAAACCCGCCTTTACAGCATGCCGAAGCTTCCAGGCGA
>Ga0209379_10000822_pt1 | contig 22590 bp, 14 predicted proteins | sample tdDd001_FD_187124 | JGI IMG/M metagenome (GOLD analysis project Ga0209379, IMG submission 187124) | Marine sediment microbial communities from the Atlantic coast under amendment with organic carbon and nitrate - tdDd00.1 (SPAdes)... | ecosystem: Environmental > Aquatic > Marine > Coastal >...
TCCGCCATTGAATCTATCAACCATTTGGCCACGGCTCTTTGCAGGTGTGCTTCCATCCAAATAGAAATAGCTCAGATCCATCTCTTCTACTAGTTTTTTTATAAGCCCAAGGACACTGGTAAATTGAGAGAATATTAAAGGTCTATGACCACCATCTCTCAATTCCTCTAGAAGTTCCTTCAGTGCTTCAAACTTACCGCTGCTTCCAGTATAATCATCAAGATATACTGCAGGATGGCTACATATTTGTCTTAGTCTTGTTAAAGCTGCTAGAATTTGAAGCTGGGATTTGGCAACACCATTGTCTCGAATTTGATCTTCAATTTCACCACGTATACGTGCGACAGTTGCAGCATATACTTTCTTCTGTTCATCTGTCATTTCTATTATAACTTGACTCTCAATTTTTTCAGGTAGCTCTGGCAATACATCAACCTTAAGTCTTCTTAAAAGAAATGGCTTAATCATAGCTCTTAGCGCATCACTTCGCTCTACATCCTGTTCTTTTACAATAGGTTTTTCGAATGTATTTGTAAAACTGTATTTAGATCCCAGGTGACCCGGGAGTACAAAATCAAATATCGACCAGAACTCACCAAGATGGTTTTCCATCGGAGTGCCTGTAAGTGCAAATCTATGTCTTGCGACTAGCCCTTTGGCACTTTGTGCCGCCTTAGAACCTGCATTTTTTATATGCTGAGCTTCATCCAATATGACACTGTCAAAAACAAACTCTTCATAAAGATCCACATCTCGTCTAAGCGTTGCATAGGATGTAATGTAGATATCACATGGTGATTCATCCATTAAACTTGTGGTTCTCTCAATTTTCGTACCATGAACAATTCGGTATTTTAATTCTGGTGTGAACTTTTCAATTTCCGCTGCCCAGTTATAAACAAGGGATGTTGGCGCTACGATTAAAGACGGAGATGTTTCTCCTTTTTCTTTTTGACTTAGTAAAAAAGTCAAAACCTGTAGCGTTTTACCAAGACCCATGTCATCAGCTAATATTCCACCCATCCGACATGCAGAAAGAGTTTGAAGCCATTGATATCCAGAAGCCTGATATTCACGAAGAACATTCTCTAAAGAGTTCGGAACTTGAATGTCTAATGATTCAGGTGTTCTTAGCTTTGCGATCAGCTGTTTGAATGAGTCGTTGCGAGATACATGTGCTTCACCCGCTTTTTCTAAATGATAATCAACATAGTACGCTGCACTTGCTGGAAGTTTAATCGGTTCTACCACAGCCTTCGTCTTTAAATCAAAGGCTCCAATCAGCTGGTTCATCATTTCAAATCCATCATTTTCAAGAGACATGAACCCACCATCTTTAAGCTTATAATAAGACTTTTTCTGTCTATAAGCTTTAAGTACATTTTGGAGTTCATTCTCTTTTAAGCCATCGACTGAAAATGTATATTCAAGATAATCTTCCGAATCCGATAGCCTAACACTTTGATGAATTTTCGCATCGCTTATAACACGTTTTTGACGATACGTATCAGTCGCATAAATTGTACACTCATCCATAAACCGTGGTGCATGCTCACTTAAGAATTTATACTCATTATGTTCACCAGAAACGATAAATCCATCTTTTTTTCTTTCGAATAATCTTTCGGTAAATCGATCCATAAATTTCTTTTCAGAAACCTTATCTCTAAGAATAATCTCATGCGACGTTTCTTTTTCAACGTTATCCATTGCAGATACATCGAGCTTTTTTAAAGGTTCAAATGTTTTCTCACCATATGCAAAAACGATTCTTATTTCTACACCCTCTTTTCCATAATCAAGATACAACCTTTTTTCAAGATTTCTCTTAACCATTCGATCAGAAAGCTCAGAACTCATTTCCACCTCTCCAACCTTGCCTAAAACAGGAAAAATCGTGTTGGCCAGATCAGTAATTCTATTTAAAGGGATTAAAAACTCGCTATATTGACTAAAAACGTCTTCAATTTGCATGAGCGCTTTTCTATCTTTGGATTTTGTAACGTATAAGGTGTGAACACCATCATAAACAACCTTATATTCAGGATCGGTTGCACTATAATTAAATGCACGATCAATCCGTACACAAAGCTGATCTCCAACTTCTTCAACATGAAATGTGAACTTAGGAGACTCATGTTTCACATCAGCCACCATAGATTTCGACTTATTTGCAATGAATATGTTACTTGAAGGCAACAAATCGATTATACGCATAAATCGACTGGATGATAACAATATATGTTTTTTATCAAATACATGAGACGATTTCTCCCCAATGTATCTGCTGCTTTCTCGAATCAGCTCTTCTTCATAAATTTCTAAAAGCTGAGCAACCAGAGCCTGATCTTGCTCTTTAAAGGTGTGAATCGCCCCATCAAACTCAAAATTCTTAGTATAGAATTCTTTGTCTTCATCTTTCACACAGCGCATGAAATTTTTTATATCTTTCACTATATACAGTCGATCTGTACCAACCCGTAATGAAAGTGCTGCTGAATATCCATACATGTAAACAGTTTCTTGAAATTCTAATTGCACCTCAAGCTTTACTGCGAGTTTCTCTTTTTCCTCAAGAGCATGATCAAAAGATTCAATCAATTTATTCACTTGAATTGATTGATCTACAGTCTCACTTATCTCTTGAGGCGGCTCCCCACCCTCATATAACGTTGAGTCATTATAGGGCCAGCCAAGATCTTCTCTCAATTTAGAAGAATCCTCAGACTCCTGCCTTGCTCGCATTTTAAGCAGAGCTGCCGTTGTATGTTTACAAATTCCCTCATACTCACTTGCTGCAGGGCACGTACAATTCCATGATTCTAAATCACCATCAATATGAAAAGATAGGGTCACTTCATAGACCTTAGTTCCAATGACAGTTGTATGAATGTGCTGCGTCTTCCATCCACTTAAAATCCCCACGGATCCCTTCTGATGAAGAGCATGGCCCTTAAGCCATGTCGTTGGAAGCGCAGTTTGCTGTTTTATCTCTATTTCGTTGATATTATAATGCATAATGACCTCCGGTGATAACGCACCTGATGTATGACATTCCATCCTTTAATCATACTATACATTTTTAATACTGTCCTATATTTCAGCATATTAACCCAAATTATTCACACAACTTTTTAGAAATCTGGATTCAATATAATAAGCCTGTAATCGATTCGTATAATAAGCTACATATACAACCGACCACAGGCCCGTTCAATTTGTTTTCACCTAGACAACTTACAGAGTAACTTAAGCTCTAAATATTGTGATGATGTTTCTGATAATCTGGATGATGCTTGTATCCACCAGCCCAGAAATCAGCATTTTCCACACCTAGTTTAGTTGAGTCATACTGCGGATCGATACCTTGTGCCAATTGCTCTTCATAATCAGTCAAAGACTGTAAAGCTGGCTTTCGAAGGAGTACAATCGCAATAACATTGAGCCAAGCCATAAGACCAACACCAATGTCACCAAGTCCCCATGCAAGAGATGCTGTACGAACAGCACCATAATAAATAGCGCAGAGAAGGAAAACACGCATAAAATTAACGACAACCTTATGATGTGTTCCACTTTTGAATAGATAGAGAATACATGTTTCAGCGTAGTAGTAATAAGCCATAAGTGTTGTAAATGCAAATAAGAATAGTGCAATAGCAACAAATTGACTACCAAATCCCGGAATGAATGAGTCTACTGCCATTTGCGTATAGGCTGGACCAATGGCAATGCCAGGAATATTTTCGGCGATGTAACCTCCGGCTGGGTTGCTCACATTATACATACCAGTTAGAAGAATCATAAAGCCTGTTGCTGAGCAAACGAATAATGTATCAACATATACTGAGAATGCTTGTACAAGACCTTGTTTAGCAGGGTGAGATACTTCTGCAGCACCAGCTGCCATTGGACCAGTACCTTGGCCAGCTTCGTTGGAGTAAATACCACGTTTTACACCCCAAGAAATTGCCATACCAAGAATACCACCAAACGCTGCATCAACACCAAAGGCGCTCTTGAAAACAAGCGCTAGAACTGCTGGCATTTGACCAATATTAACTACGATTATAATAAGTGCGATAAGAATATATGCTCCGGCCATAAATGGAACTAAAATCTCAGCTGCCTTACCAATCCTATGAACACCACCAAATATGATGATGGATAAGAATACAACAATAACGCCGCCTGTCACATATGGGCTTATTCCAAAAGCATTGTTCACAGCTGCTGTAATACTGTTAGCCTGAACGCCAGGAAGTAATATCCCCATTGCAATTACTGATGAAATTGCGAATAGAACTGCGTACCATTTCATACCAAGACCTTTTTCAATATAATACGATGGTCCGCCTCGATATAAATTATCAATTTCATCTTTGTAGATCTGTGCAAGTGCAGCTTCAACAAAGGCTGAGCCTGCACCTAGAAAAGCAATTACCCACATCCAGAAGAGTGCTCCCGGTCCACCTAGAGCAATGGCTGTTGCCACCCCCGCAATATTACCAGTTCCCACGCGTCCAGATACTGCCATCGCAAAGGCTTGGAAAGATGAAACCCCTTGTTCTGATTCCTGCCCATGGAACAACAGCTTGATCATGTGCCTGAAATGCCGGACCTGCATAAATCGTGTGACAATGGAGAAGTACAACCCCACACCTAACAGTAAATACACCAGAACCGGACTCCAAATAATACTATTCAGAAAATCTACAACTTGCGCCATAACTGACCTCCTTTTATTAAGTTTTGCACTTCAGTATATTTATATCCGAATTTCATAAATGCTTAACATATTTTTTTCTTTTATGTATAATATTTACCATTCTAAAACCTGAGCCTTTATTGTGCTAAAGCATATCTTCCTGGGACTTCATGCTCATTTTAAACATTCACTTCTTGATTCACTACTTATCGTATAGTTCTCTAGTTGCCAAAATCGTAATATTCACCCAACCTTCGAACTAGAATCTTACGACTTTAAAATTGCCTAAATTAGAGCAATATCGTTTTAACATTTTAAGGAACATTTCCCATTACAATCCATGATTTTTATTGTGATTTTAAGGTATATTTTCAATATAGAAAGCCGATTTATGGCATATATAAATGGTGTGGATACATAAAAATCGTAACTCAAATGCATATCTAAAGAATATGGGGTGAATACATGAATAATATGACTCGGAATGAACTTTTAGACTGGATTAAGCTATGCCACTGGTGTTCCTTTGAGGAGCACGAGCAAGTCATTTCAACATTATCCGCTTTGGGACAAGATGTTTCTGATCTCATGGTAGATTCAAAAACCATTAACGAAACCGATTATACAAAAATGATGAACGAGTACAACAACTATCTTAATTCCCAGTAACGTAGCTCAATAAAAAACCTTGTAAAAAAGGAGATTTCTCTTATTTGAGAAATCTCCTTTTTTCCGAACCCTTCTGTTTTCAATTCAACTTCAATCCGATTTTTCAGCGATACCTGCAATGAAGAGTCCATTGCCATTAGAATCAATTTCTACAACTCGAAAACCAGCATCTTCAATGTTTTCACGAGTTCGTCGATCGAGGTGACAACCACCAGCTATTTGTTTCCAGGCTGGTGTAAGAATATTAGTCAGCTTCCCTTGAAACTGATTATTTGGTTGGACATGCTCAATGAATACAATCCGCCCCTCCGCTTTCAAAACCCTTCGAATTTCTTTAAGTCCTTTTTCGACATCTGAAACAGTACAAAAAACCAAGGTAAAAACAACGGTGTCGAAGACATTGTCCTTAAAAGGCAAGTTCATGACATCACATATTTTGTAGGAAATCTGCGCATCCCATTTTTTTTCTTTTATTTTTTCAATGAGTTTCTCTGAGCTCTCGTAAGACGTCATCGTGACGTGCTGTATGTTATTCATATTATAAAACGGAAGATTTGCTCCCGTACCAGCTCCTATTTCAAGGACTTCTCCATATGCTCTAGAGATGAACTTCTCCCGGTATGTCCTTAAAAGAGTCTTCTCAAAAGGAAGCATAATTACATCGTACATCGTATCAATTAAATTTCTTCTAGCCACAACCCACCTCCGCTCTACCTATAATTACCCACGAGAGTAGTTTAGTTCTCTATTTATAATACACTATTCAATTCGAAACTTGGATATTATATCCTTTCGAGGTATTATAGATAGAGAACAACTTTGGTGTAATTTATGAATACCTATAAAACTCAAAACATAGGAGTGATGACAATGAATTTTGAAATAGATAAAAGTTACCACGGATTTAAACTGGTTGATAAATACCCAGTGGAAGAACTAGACTCAACAGCTCAGGTTTTCGAACATGAGAAAAGTGGTGCAAAACTATTACACCTTGATAATTCTGATGATAACAAGGTCTTTTCAGTTGCATTCAAAACACCACCTGAAGACAGTACAGGAGTTCCGCATATTGTAGAGCACTGCGTGTTATCCGGTTCTAGAAAATATGCAACCAAAGAGCCATTTATGGATATGGTGAAAGGCTCACTTAAGACATTCATCAATGCTATGACATTTAGCGATAAAACAATTTACCCTGTTGCAAGTCGTAATGATAAAGACTTCTTCAATCTTATGGATGTATATTTGGACAGTGTTTTCTTTCCAAAGATCTATGAAGTACCTGAGATTTTCATGCAAGAAGGATGGCATTTTGATATACATAGTAAAGATGAACCACTCACATATACAGGCGTTGTATACAATGAAATGCGCGGTGCGTACTCAACGCCAGATTCAATATTGGATGATGTTATTTCACAGTCCCTGTTCCCGGACACATGCTACAATTTCTCTTCTGGCGGTGACCCAGATGTGATTCCAGATCTAACGATGGAGAACTTCACGGACTTCCATAAAAAATACTACCATCCATCAAATAGCTTTATTTACCTGTATGGAAATGGAAACATCGAGAAATACCTGCAACATATGGATGAGGACTATCTTTCAAACTTTGAACGTATGGATGTAGATTCTGATATAGCCCTGCAAGAACCTTTTGCTAAGAGAAATGAACTTGAAGGCGTCTACCCAATTTCAGAAGATGAAAGTGATGAAAATAAGGATTACCTGACACTCAATTATGTTCTAGGCGACGTCATTGACCCCGAAGTCTTCCTTGCCTCTCAAATCCTTAAGAACATTCTCGTAACATCAACTGCCGCGCCCCTAAAGAAAGCGCTTCTCGATGCAGGATTAGGTGAAGATATTATGGCTTCAATCAATGATGGTTCACAAATTGCGATGTCCATCATTGCGAAGAATACGGATTCAAAAAGAAAACAAGACTTTGATAATGTTGTTACTACAACACTTATGCAACTTGTAAGGAATGGCATTGATAAAGACTTGATTAAATCATCAATTAACATTGCGGAGTATGATCTTCGTGAGGCGTCCCGATTCCCTACGAAGGGCATCATCTATCATATAAGTTCTATGTCCAGCTGGTTATATGGCGGACATCCAACAAGCTATTTGGAATACAATAAAATTCTAAGTAAACTACGTGAAACATATGAGTCCGGATACTTTGAAACATTCATCACTGACAGGATTCTTAATAATCCACACCAGTCCATGGTTGTATTGAAACCTGAGAAAGGACTCGGCGAGAAGAAGGCCGTTCTTCTCGCTCAAAAATTATCAGATATCAAATCCAAACTTACAGATGCTGAAATTGAATCTCTTATCGAAAAGAATGAAAAACTAAGAAAAAAACAATTATCTCCTGATTCAGCTGAAGCACTGGCAACTATACCTAAACTTTCTGTGAGTGACGTTAACAAAGACGCTGAGTTAATTCCTCAAGAGATTGTAGAAGATGGTACTGTTACACTCCTTCACCATGATATATTTGCAAATAACATTTCATACATTGACTTCTTATTCGATGTATCAATGGTTCCAATTGAGAAAGTACAGTATGTAAACTTACTGTCTCAGCTTATTACAAAAATGGACACTCAAAATAACGGATACGCTGAACTATCTAATGAAATATACAACAACACCGGTGGGATTAACCTTTCTGCTATTGTGTTCCTAGAAAACAATAGAGATGATATATTCCATCCTAAGTTTGTCGTAAGAGGCAAAGCAATTGGAGACAAGACAATTAAACTTATTGATCTTGTTCGTGAACTGTTGACTGAAACAGATCTAACAGATAAGAAAAGATTGAAAGAAATATTACAACAATCTAAATCACGAATGGAAATGTCAATATTCCAAAATGGAAATAGTGTTGCCTCTAAACGCGTCACTTCATACCACTCACCTATAACGAAATACACAGAAACACTGAGTGGCCTTGATTATTATTGGTTTGTTTCTGACATAGTAAATAATTTTGATGATAAGTATGACACAGTTTTAGAAAATCTTATAAGTGTTTATAACACAATATGTAACGCTAATAATCTTGTTGTCAGCTTCACTGGTGAAAAAGATGATTTTGCACTATTTAAAGATAATCTCGGTACTTTAACCTCTGAGCTAAACTTAAATAAATTTGAAGCTCAAAACTACAGCTTTGACTTTGGGCAAATTAACGAAGGCATTCAATCATCATCTAATGTTCAGTATGTTGCAAAAGGTTCTAACTACAGAAGACTTGGATACGAGTTCACGGGATCAATGCACGTTTTAACAACAATTTTGAACAGTGAATTCCTCCATGACCGTGTTAGAGCTAAAGGCGGCGCTTATGGTTGTGGTCTTTCCATCGGAAGAACTGGTAACATTGCCGTTTCATCTTATCGAGATCCTAACTTGAAGGACACTTTAGCGGTATATGATGATATTTCAGAATTCGTTAAAACACTTGATCTTGACCAAGACGCTTTAACAAAGTTCATCATCGGAGCGATCAGCAAGATGGATAGCGCCATGACTCCACATATGAAAGGCCGTACTGCGACAGCTGATTATATTGCCGGCATTTCACATGATGAAAACCAAAAAGAACGAGATGAAATATTAAGCACAACACCTGAGGATATACGCGCATTTGCACCAATGATTGATTCTGTTATGAAAGATAACTACAGATGCGTGCTAGGCAATGACAATATGATTAAAGACAATGAAGATGTGTTTGACACATTGATTTCACTTAAGAAGTAACATAGAAAACAACTTCCATATTTTATATGGAAGTTGTTTTTTGATTAATACTATGAATCATGCGTTATTGGTATTCGAATAAAAAAGGTGGTCCCTTCTCCCAAAGAGCTGGTACAGTGTATTTCACCATGGAGTTTATACTTAACTATGTTATAAACAATATTTAAACCCAATCCCACATTACCCTTACCACGAGTTGTCGTGTAGAATGGTTCGAATATTTTAGCTTGATAAGATTCTGGAATTCCACAACCATTATCTTTATATTCCAAATGAATGCTATTTTCATCTTTTTGAGCATGAATCGTGATCAGCCCAACTTTTTGATCAGAAAAGCCATGATCAACTGAATTAAGAAACAAATTTGAAAACATACGCTCCAATGCATCATTTGAACAAGTTATTGTTAAACGGCTATCAAACTCATATTCAACTTCTATTGTTTTATTATTTATCTGTTCCTGTAATTCAGAGAAGAAAAAGATCAGATACTCTTTTAAATTGATTTCTTTCACATCCGCTGACATATTATCCATCGAAATTTGCTTAAAATTTTCAATCGTTTTTCTTGTATGAGTAAGTGAGTTGTCCATAATATTATATGATTTAATTACGTCAGAAAAATATTCATTAAGCTCAGAACGTTTCAATTCATGGTTACCCAGTTTTTGTATACAGCCGTTCGAAAGATTCTGAAGAAAAGTTAAGGTCGTGATACATATTCCAACAGGTGTATTCAGCTCATGTGCCATACCTACAACGACATTGGTAAGAGCAGCCATTTTTTTTATTTCCACTAATTGCTCTTGTGTGTTCTCTAACTGTTGTAGGGAAAGCTTTAATTCTTCATTCGAATGGTTTAGAAGGTTCGTTCTCTCAATGACTTTTACTTCTAGTTCTGAATTGAGATCAGCTAAATCTTTTTCCGCTTCGATACGTTTTTTTAGTTCCTCACGAAGCGACTGGGTTTTTTCAGCGACTTCCTTTTTCAATGTATTATTCCAAAGAATGATGATCCCTATAAATATTAAAATGGATATAAGTAAAACAGCTAAACCGATAAAAATTTCTTTTTTAAAGAGAGGTTCATACTGCATATAAACCCAGCGATTAAAAATACTTACATGTACTGACTCAGGCATGTTTTTAATGGCTTTATTCATAAAGTTTACTATCATACGTTCACCTTTCGCAGTTGCGAAAGAGAGATCATAGAATAAGTTCAATTCAATATTGTTTAGTGCTTTAAGATTTGTAATACTAAGTTGTTCTGTATAGTATGAAGACTGAGAAATTTCTGCAATGAACACATCATAATTCCCGATAGACAATCCAATTAATCCATCTTGAATGGAGTCTACTAATACAAACGATTTGTTGGGGTATTTTTTTGCGAGTTCCTCATGTGCCAAAAAACTATTTACAACTGCAACACTTTCATTCATCAAGGTGTTCTCTGTTAAGGTTTTCGAGAAATCTTTTCGGACGAGAGCAACACTTTTTACTGAGATAAACGAATCTGTAAAATTCATATACTCGGAGCGATCTTCACTATGAGCCACCGCTGAAGCAACGTCAATTTCACCATCTACAAGACTCTTAATCATTTCTTCGAAAGTATCAAAAGGAATACGGTTGAACGTTATATTATAATTCTTCTCAATCCAATCCAAATAGTCAGCTGAGATCCCAACCATTGTACCATCTAATTCAAATTGTATTGGTGCATAATCAATATCGTAACCGATATTAATAGTCGGAGATGATTCAAGCCACTGACTTTCTTCTATTGTAAAAGAAACCACTTCAGATGCGGATTGAGTGGAAATATATATTAAGACATAGAACATTGCAATGATTACTATAATACGCTTCATATACATCGCCTCCATTACAACCATATGATTATGTATACCCACTAAGAATAGGACTTCTCTTAAATAACCTAGACCTGCATAAAATTTACACTTAAACATCAAACAACCTCGAGATCATAACTCTTATTTGAGTCAAATTCTCGAGGTTGTTTTATAGATACAATAGTTTCATTTAATTCAGATACTCGAATTCAGTTGATCAATTTAAAGTTTAAATTCCACTTGAACACATTTACCAAGAATTTTAACTTTACTTAGTTCTGTCACTTCAGGCTCTTCGTCGTGAATATTTTTATATAAAGAAATTTTACTGTTGTTCTCTTTTCGAATTTGTCTGATGTACTTTTTATTGTTAACTTCAAAGACATAGACTTGTCCATTTTGAATTTCTGTCGTTAGCGCTACAGTAACAATATCATTTTTCCGAATTCTGAAGTCTTTTGCATCATTGTTCGATGCTCTGACAAACATAATTTTTTCCGGATGATACCCTGCAATTTTTTTATTCAAAATCGGCAGCTCACGATTCTCCACAACCTTGTTGGTCAAGCAATCAATAACAGGATAGTTTTTAATGACGCCTGCTAGAGCATCAGCCCACTGTGCATTTGGCTTCACGGTTACGTGAGATTGCACAGACTGATTTCTAACAGGTTTTGCTGATGCTTTCTCCTGTTCTGTTTTCGGAGCTTCAACTTCAAGTCTCTCTGTTTTTTCTCCTAGAGCCTTTAATATTTTATCAGCAAATTCTTCTTTGATAATTTTCTTTCCCGACTCAATCTGAATAATGTACCCAACCGACAATCCGCACTTTTTTGCCAATTCCTTTTCTGTCAGTTTTGCCTTACGTCTTGCGGCTTGTATCTTTTCTGCCATTCTATTCATGTCAGTCACCTCTATAATATTCGTTTTATAATATGGTCTATCATCTTAATAGTGTAACATAATACGACCTATTCGGCTTTATTATGAATACCTTTTACTTGAAATCCAATATTAGGCACCGAAAAATTCGGTGTTTCAATCTCTCTAAATGGGAGTTCAATCTCATACTTCAAGCCATTTTTTTCTCTTTCATCCACTCTTATTTCACCGTCAAGTGATTGCGTTACCGCACTATGTACAATTGCAAGTCCTAACCCAGTCCCACCTTTATTCCTTTTAGTTGTAAAGAATGGTTCAAACATATGACTTTTAATGTCATTTCGTACGCCTTTTCCATCATCTTTGTATTCAATCAGAACTCTATCCTGCCTTCTTTGAACATGAATATTAATTTCACCGGATGATACATCTTCAAACCCATGAATGAGAGAGTTCATTGTTAGATTTCGAATGACCTGTGAAAGGGCCGATGGATCAACAACCACATTGAGATCGTTGGGGCAATCTATTTTATAATTATGATCAGAATTTTTTAGTTCTGGACTGAGCGAGTCCATTTGCATATGTAAATACTCATGCATGTTAATTTTTCTTTCGTTCATAAATATTCGATCACTTGAAAGCATTTTAAATCTGTCAACCAAATCAACAACCGAGTCAATATTATTATGGAACATCTCTGACACAGAATTCATATCCGACAAGTATTCTGTCAGACTATGCTTTGTTAGAGTATTTTTTCCAAGTGCGTCTATTTGGCGCTTTGTCTCCAGTTTCATATTCGAATAAAGAGTCACACAAACCCCAAGAGGTGTGTTCAGTTCATGTGCTAAAGAAGCCACCATTTGACCAAGAGAAGCCATTTTTTCCGCTTCAATCAGTTGATTTTGTGCCCTTTCTATCACATCCACTTGTTCCTCTAAAATGGCATTCATTTCTTCCAGTTCAGATTGTTTTTCCTCAAGTGTAATAAGTGATACCTTCAACTGTTGATTAGAGGCATCAAGATCAATGGTTCTCTCTTCAACTTTTTCTTCAAGTGAATGATTCAAGTCTTTCAACTCAGAAGTCTGCTTATGAATTATCCTCTGTGTCACATAAATTACAATGGAAGATATCGCAAGCAAGCCTGCAAAACCAACAAGTATGATCCAAATCCAAGTTGGAATTTTCTCTTGAACCGTTGCCTCAAACCAAAACATCATACGATTGTGATAGATTGAATTGTCATCTGCTTTCCATGACTTAATATACCCATCGATTATTTGTAATTTATCCAAGTTCTGACCAGCTGGCGCTACTACGTGAAGTTTCACAGGATTTAATTGAATCGACACTTTTTTAATATTATAATTTTCTTCATTAATCATACCAAAAGTACGATTGACAATACCTGCATCAAGCATGCCACTCTCAATATCTCGAAGAATGTTGATTTTATCATCATATTCAAAGTAAACTACACCTATTCCAAATTGATCAAGTGTATTTTTTAGTCCACCTTCACCTGTATAATGAATATCATTTCTATAAACACCTATTTTCATGCCAGATAGATCCTCAAAGGATTCAATATTTATCTTTGGATTCGCATATATTTGACCCCAATTAACAAATAAGGCTTCTTTATTATAGCTTAATTCGTCCGCTCGTTGCTTTGCCCAAGCTGTGCCAAGAAGAAAATCGACTTCTTCATTTTTTACAGCTTCATAAGCATCCGTAAATAAATAGTCTTTGTATGTAATATTCCAATTTTCTTCAGCAGCCACTTCATTGAGTAAGTCAACCAGAAAACCTTGCGTACCATTTTCATCTGTATAAAGAAGTGGTTCGTTTGGATAAACTGCAATGGTCACATCTTCAGGACTTACCGTTGCAAAACTGGTGAAACTTGAAACAACAAAAAACACTGCTAATAACGCACTCAATAATTTTCTCATCATGACGCACCTCGCTGACTTTAATCCACTCTCTATATATTACCAAATTTTTAACAAAGAAACATTACCATATGGTTAAACTTTCAATAATTTAGATAATTGTGTCACTGCGTCTTAATCCTCAATATGGTATGATCATATAAAGAGATGGGAGGAGAGCCATATGACATTAGGCCCTTTAATTGGTCAAGGACGAACAGCAGAGATCTACGCTTATGAGTCTGACAAAGTTATAAAATTGTATCATTCACATATCGACGAATCTTGGATTGATCATGAGCATAAAATAAATCAAATTGCGAATCAATATAATTGCCCTTCCCCAAAGGTATATGAAAAGATAAAAATCGAAGAACGAGTTGGCATTATATTTGAACGAATTGACGGCTCCACTGTTACAGATCTTCTAAAAAAACCGTGGAATAAAGCTGAACATATTGCAATGCGAACAGCTGCAGTTCACGCTAATATCCATAAGGTCTCATTTGGATCTTCCGGACATCCATTTGATGAGAACTCGATTGATTTACCTCGACAAAATGATTATTTTAAATCTAAAATTAATGACACCGACGCACTCTCACCAGAAGAGAAAAGTGAAATCATTGATTACTTATCCAGACTCCCTGAAAAGCTCATACTTTGTCACGGGGATCTTCATACGGATAATTACATCGTTATGAATCGAAAGCATTATGTTATTGATTGGACCAATGCATATATTGGGAACCCTGCAAGCGATATTGCCAGATCACTCCTAATGATGGAGTCTCCATATGGAAAGGAATTCCTTCCCCCACTCATTCGTCCGTTTATAAGTTTCATCGTCCATGCTTATAACAAAAGTTTTTTACGTACTTACCTCTCGATCAACAATATAAAACAAGGTGAAATAAATGCTTGGAGGTTGCCAGTTGCCGCTGCAAGGCTTCATGAAAATGTGCCTGAGGAACGAGAATGGCTCCTATCAATTATTCAAAAAGAACTTGAAAAAGAAAAATATCATTAGCGTAAGTTCAAAGCCTAAGAAGGGTGTTAAACACCTTCTTAGGCTTTTTTATTAAAATGTTCTTTGTTCTCAATTCCTCAATACTACAATTGATTCGACAACAGCACTTAGGGTATCCATAAGATGAGGTGATCAATATGAAAAAAACACTCAGCACCCTCCTCATTGCAGTGCTTTTACTTCTCGTTGGCATGCCTGCTTATGCGGAAATCCCCATTAATGTTCAAACCGTTTCATACAATGTATTCGTAAATAATGAAAGACTAATAGATACCACTGAATACCCTATTATTGAGTCAAACGGTGTGACCTACATTCCACTTACAAGCGAAGTTAGCGCCCAACTGGGTATTCGTCTTGATTTCGTGAAAAACAGCCGTGTACAGCTTTATATGAGTTCAGTGGTTCAATCAAACGTTCTACCTCAAGCGACAAAACCTACACGACGCCTACAAATGTCAAAATCGACTTTACCATTATTCATAAATAACGCACTATACGATAACCCAATATATCCAACACTGGAATACAACAGTATTTTCTATCTTCCACTTACCTGGGAGAGTGCTACGACGCTACTCAATTGGAATCTAGAATGGTCCGATTCCTATGGATTATTTATCAACACTAATTCAGTGGATAATAATACAAATCACAACGTCACAAGTAGAGGTGTCCTCACAACCGAAGAAATCGGAAAGCTTGCATCTGCTATTGTCCTAATCGAAACAGATCTTGGTACAGGAAGTGGTGTAACGCTGACTGACGATGGGACTATTGTGACAAATTATCATGTGATAGAAAATGCGAGCTGGATTAAAATTCACTATGAGGACTTAACCAATTACATGGTTGATACAATTATTGGATCTGACTCATTTCTTGATTTGGCACTCCTCAAAATCGATACAAATGATAAACCTTTTATTCAATTGGGTGACTCTTCAACTTTAAGCCGAGGACAAAATATTGTTACAATAGGAAGTCCAGAAGGATTATTCAATACACTTTCAACAGGCGTGATCAGTCGATTTGATGAAGACTTTATTCAAATCACAGCACCAATAAGTTCAGGAAGCTCTGGCGGTGCCCTACTCAATGAACAAGGTCAACTTATTGGTATTACAACAGCAGCAATTTTATCTGGTGAAAACTTGGGTTTTGCAATTCCAGTTCAAAAGATTGGACAAGTAGACACAACAGTAAGTGAAACCTTAGATAGTATGCCCGAAGCACCTGTAACGATCTCTTCTCCTCATAATCTACGTGTGGAAACACTAAATTCTACATCTGCTTATATCAACTGGGATCCAGTTGAAGGTGCTGATTATTATCATTTTTATTATCAAGAAGCTGGAGACGACTCTTTTTGGTATGATGAGGATGAATTTTATGGGGGTCCAATGCGCTTCCGCTGGTTCATGGATTACACTGTTGAATACTATAATCTTGATCCTAATACACATTACAATGTCCTCGTGACTGCAGTTGTTGATGGTATTGAATCAGACGACAGTGATGTGCTCTCTTTTAAAACTAAAAAAAGCGCAGGCCACGCACCCGCACATCTAACAGGAGAGGCAATAAGCGATTCAGTCGCCGTCCTTAACTGGACACGGGTACCTAAGGCCGACTATTATTTGGTATACTGGAGTCACTCAACTTCTGATGGATTCGAGGTCATACGTAATACAAATGATGAACCGCTACCATATGAGTGGTCAAGTGCAGGTGTTACAATTTATTTTTTAGACAAGAACGCTATCACAACTTTTAAAGTCTGCGCTGTTATTAATGGAAGAGAAACCGAACTAAGCGACCCCGTTCAAGTTCTTACTGGTCAATAAATAAGAAAAACCGAGAAGGTCTCAATAGAGTCCATCTCGGTTTTTTTAGTTATGCAGTTTGCAAACTAGTTGTTGTAATTTTTCCATCCACTTTACTTAGGTTCTTAATTTTCAAAGTTGGGTCATCTACCCCACACTCATCCATTATACCTTCAAGTATTCTGAATTCTTTTCTCTTTAAAACCACTTCTACTTTGTATCTACGTTCTCCCTTAGTGCCTCGAGCAACGTAATTATTAACCGTGTAGCCAGCTTCTCGTAAGCTTTCAGCTACGGTGATCATTTTGTTCTTGTTCGTTAGGAATAAATCCACTTCTATAATACCAAGAGCAAGTTGCCCTTCTATTTTTCCGCCGATAAAAACGCCAAACGTTCTACCAAGTGCATATACAACTGTAAAGTGCAAACCCGTTGAACTTGTAACCTTTGTTATTACTGTTGCAAATATCATTGCATCAACAAATACAATCAGGTATACCGGATTCATGATTTTCTTTGAAATCAAGATCGTCTTGAGGGTTGCTAAAATGTTCGTTAGAGAGGTAATCAGAAATAAACCTACAAGTGCTAAAATTAAAGTTTGTGTCATTGTTCTTCCGCCTTTATGTTTCTAAAACGGGCCTGTTTTGCTGTCTTACCTGTTGTCTGAATTTTGGCATCTATCATTTCAGACATACTAAATAGTCGATTCGTATGTACATTTTTCGCACAATAATAGAACCAACAGCTTTTGTTAGAAAACTTTACAAATATCAAGATAACCAAATTGAAATTTAAAACTAAGACCAGTGCAACGTGTTTCAAGTCAAACGCAGAAATACTTCGATTAGGATACTACTTAGATTTTATAAGATTTATAACCCCATCCGGGACTTTCCCGACAGGCCATCTTTATTACTATAACAGGTTTGATATTATAATGCAAACTTTATTTTTGCATTTCTTTGATTTTATAAAAAAACGCGCTCGGCTGACAGGCCTCACGCGTTTATAATTTAACCTTTAATCAATAATCACAATATCATCATCAACACTGGCTATACCGCTCTCTATGACTCTAGTAAAGATTCCTTGAGTAGGCATGATGCACTGACCAACCTGTTGCTTGATCGCACATCCATCGTGACACTCCTTGCCGATCTGAGTCACTTCATGAAGTGAATTACCAATTTTTAATCGAGTCCCAATTGGCAACTCCCATAAGTTCAAACCCTTTGTTGTGATATTTTCTGCAAAACGGCCTGAACAAAGTCCTTTAGCGCCCAAAGCCCGCATTTTGTCTACGCTTTCATCAGCTAAAAGACTAACTTGTCTATGCCATTTACCAGCATGAGCGTCACCTTCAAGACCATGCTCTTCAACAAAATTGCCAGACTCAATTGATGTTTTCGGAACACCTTTGGTTTCACTGATATTTATAGCTAGAACTTTTCCCATTTTCGCTGTATTATCCATCGATTCGCTCCCCTTTATCTTTTATAGTGCCCGCTTTTCCCACCAATTTTCTCTTCTAATTGCACATCACTGATTACCATATCTTTATCAATAGCCTTACACATATCGTAAATTGTCAGCGCAGCCGTCGATACAGCCGTAAGCGCTTCCATCTCAACACCTGTTTTTCCTACCGTTTTCACAGTGGCTAAAATATAAATGAAACTCTCTTCTGAATTAATCGTGTACTCAATGTCAGCACCACTCAGGAAAATATTATGACACATCGGGATCAAATCACTTGTTTTCTTCGCACCCATAATCCCTGCAATCTGTGCAACAGAAAGAACATCACCCTTCTTCATCCCATTTTGCTGTATTAAATCAAGCGTCTCAGCTTTCATATATATTTTTCCTGATGCAGTTGCAACGCGTGTGGTGTCTTTTTTTTCTTCCACCGAAACCATCATCGCTTTTCCATACTCATTGAAATGTGTTAAAGCCATTTGCTTTATCCCCCGATTCTATTCATGCTTCTTGTAATTGGAGTGAACTCCCAATCATTCAACTTATGATTCTTCGGCTTATGCATCATACTGTTACTAAGGATGGCCTTTAGTGTATCTAGCTGCTCTTCACCATTGTCATTATTAAATGCTACTGATAAATCTATTTCCTCATCTGTATGAAGACATGTCTTTAGTTTTCCATCGGCAGTGACACGTACACGATTACACTGATCACAAAAATGGCTGGAAATTGGATTGATAAATCCAACCTTCCCCTTTGTGCCCTTTTTTAAATAATAACGTGCAGGTCCCGTGGATATTTCATCAATTTCTTCTAACAATTCCTGATGTTCTACCAAGACATCATTATTTGAAATAAATCGGCCTTTACTCCATTTTGAAGCTTCTCCCACAGGCATCAACTCAATAAACCGAACTTCAATATCATCAGAAGCCATAGCAATAAAATCACTGACCTCATCAGTATTGAATCCGTTGATGAGGACCACATTCAACTTTATTGGCAGAAGTTTATTCGCCTTAGCAGCTTCTATGCCATCAAGCACATCCTGTAAATTCCCACCTCGTGTGACACTCGCATACTTTATAGGATTGAGTGTATCCATACTAATATTAATGCGAGTAAGTCCAGCTTCTTTCAAAGGTTTTGCGTACTGCTTCAACATCAGACCATTGGTTGTCATAGCCAAATCACGAATGCCTTCAACCCGAGCAATTTTTCCAACGAGTTCAATGATTCCTCGTCTCACAAGTGGTTCTCCACCCGTTAAACGAATCTTATCAATGCCAAGTTCAGCAGCAGCTTCTACTATTTTCAAATACTCTTCCAACCTTAGAATGTCAGAGTGTTCCTTCTTTTCAACACCTTCCTCAGGCATACAATACTTGCACTTCAAATTACATAGATCGGTCACAGACAATCTCAAATAATTTATTTTTCTAGAATACTGATCTATCATTGGTTGACCTCACCGACTTTCTTCAACTCAAATTCATGCAATTCATAACCGCCAAGCGTTTCAAGCCTACTTCTAAATGCTTCACTCCTCAGTACATCAATAAAGGACTTCACTTTCGATTCATTAATGAACACCTCAGGTATTATAAAATCATAATCCTCAAGTGATAACGGAATAAAATCAAGATCCATAAGTCTTCCTACAGATTCAATGCCCAATCCAACCTGAGAGTTCCCAGATTGAACGGATAAAGCCACATTTGTATGTGTTGTGAACTCACGTTCATAGCCTTGAATCATGTCTCCGTTAATATCCTGTTTTTTAAGATGATACTCAAGGAGCGCTCGTGTTCCTGAACCTCTTTGTCTATTGGCAAAAATGAATCCACGGTCAATGACATCTTGTAGACCTGTAATTTGTAAAGGATTCCCCTTCGCAACATAGAGTCCTTGCCATCTCTTAATCCCTTTAAGCAAGTAGAGCTCTTTATTCTTAATATACTTATTGATAAATGAAATGTTATACTCACCCGTGCTCTCATCTAAGAGGTGTACAGGCGCTATGTGTGTTTCGCCCTTGCGAATGGCCATGATCCCGCCTAGACTGCCAACATGTGCCGATGATAAATTGACGCCGTCGTCACTCTTTTTCATCATGTCGTTCAAATGGTCCATTATAATGTCATGACTTCCAATTGAAACAATCGCATTTTTAATGGTTTTGAGCGGACGAAGCAATTCTACGTCAAGGCATGTGCCCGCTTCATATCCCTCAATATTTTTAGGTACTGTTAAAATACCGTCAGCTTTAACAAGTGACATGGTCACACCTGCACCTCTGCTGAGTGGCGTACCAATAAGCTTGTCTCCAACCATACCAAGCTTCATTCTTACATACTCTTTGTGTTTAAGTGCAGATACCACCCGCTTTGATAAAACAACTTCAGCCGCAGGTTTATCTTCCGTATACATTTGTCCTGAAACAAATGGAATAACAAAAGCTCTAAATGATATAAACGCCGATACAGGATACCCGGGAATACCAATAATGGCTTTGTTTTTAATCCGTCCAAGAATGGTCGGTTTACCGGGTTTAATGGCAATACCATGAACAAAGACTTCACCCAGTTCACGAATAAGATCTGCAGTGTAATCTTCAGAGCCCGCAGACGATCCTGCATTGATCACAACCATGTCATTCTCATCAACAGCTTTCAAAAAAGCTTCTTTTAATAGTTCCCGGTCATCACGAACAGGGTCATAACGTTTTGGATCTCCACCGGCTTCTATGACCATACCCTCGAAGACTCTAGAATTTGAATCTATAATACTTCCGGGTTTTAGTTCTGAGCCAGGGTTTACAATTTCCGTTCCAGTAGGGAGTATACCTACACGAAGTCGTTTATTCACTTCAACTTCTTTAATACCAGCGCTGAGAAGTGCCCCCAGATCCACTGGTGAAATATTATGATGAGAAGGCAATACCATGTCTCCGACTGCAATATCTTCACCAACAACACGAATGTGTTCCCACGGATAAGAGGCCTTCATAATATTGACCGTACCGTCATCATTCGGATAAACATCTTCAATCATGACCACAGCGTTGTATGCGTCACAGATATAGTCTCCAGTGTCGACATATATAAAGTCGTCACCTTCTTTGATACACACAGGGTTTCTTTCATGAGCCCCTGCTGAAACAGCAGCATTAATAGCTATACCGTCCATCGCTGAAGCGTTATAATGTGGATTTGATATTTTAGCGAATACAGGTTTTGACGTCACTCTATGAAGAGCCTGAGTTACAGGAACAAGTTCTGTTTGATTCTGATACAAGTTTCCAAATTCTCTAAAGTATAGTTGTTTTGCATCTTCAATATCCACTGTGTCCAAGTATATATTTCTCTTATCTTTCATTCCCTCACCCCAAACTATCTAAAAAGTTGTACTCTAACTTCTTCTCCTATTTGAAGACCTTCTTTTTCCATTGGAATCTCTATAAATCCATCTGATTTAGAAAGTAGCGAAATCATACCTGACTTTCCATGTACAGGATGGGCCACGTACTCATCGCCCGAGTCGTCAAGACTGACCATATAAAACACATCACGTCCTGATGACACATGCATTTGAAAACCTGATTTTGCCTTAATAAATCGTTCTTTTTCCTGTGACTTAAGCAGTGTATATTTAATAAAAGGCTCGACCACTGATTTATAAGAAATAATACATGAAGCCGGATGTCCCGGAAGTCCAAATACAGCCGTATCTCTTACCTTTGCAACAATGGTTGGTTTACCCGGTTTAATGGCTATACCATGAACAAGAACACCAGGATCACCAAGTGCATTGATTATTTCAGGTGTCATATCTTTATTGCCCACCGAGCTACCACCCGATATAAGAACAATATCGCACTGCGACGTCGCCTTTTCTAATGTCTCTTTTATTTTTTCAAAATCATCTTTTATGCGCGCCTGCATAATTATTTCACACCCCATAACATTTAACATGGAGTTTAGACTATAAGCATTCACGTCTCTAATTTTGCCAATGGAAAGCTCTGAGTTAACATCTACAAGTTCATCTCCCGTAGACAGTATAGCAACCTTTGGTTTTTTATAAACACTTACATTGGATATACCAAGGGCTGCCAGCGCCCCAACATGTTGCGTTTTGAGCTGAGTATGTTTTGATATGACCGCTTCGTTTTCCGTCACATCATCGCCAATTCCAACAATGTTTTCTCTTTGAGATACTGGTCTTGAAATGGCAATATCGTCATCGAATTTTTCTGTGTATTCAATCATGACAACAGCATCTGCACCACTTGGCACAATGCCTCCAGTTGGTACATATATAGCCTCAAAACTGTTCAGAGTTAAGTCTGTCCCTTCACCCATTCTAGTTTCTCCTGCTATATTCAGGAAAGCAGGAA
>Ga0209379_10000823_pt1 | contig 22552 bp, 17 predicted proteins | sample tdDd001_FD_187124 | JGI IMG/M metagenome (GOLD analysis project Ga0209379, IMG submission 187124) | Marine sediment microbial communities from the Atlantic coast under amendment with organic carbon and nitrate - tdDd00.1 (SPAdes)... | ecosystem: Environmental > Aquatic > Marine > Coastal >...
ATTTGGTGGATGATGAGTTAAAATTATAAAATAATTCAGATATCATTGCATTGATTAAGTCAAGTTTAGCATTTGCCAATTCCTCTGCTTTTAACTAATTTGCGAACTATAAAATCCATCATAAAAAGCATACGGATGAGTAAAATTCGCAATAATTTTGATTTGGTAATGAATTTCCTGAGTAGGGGAGTTTGGAATATGCGTTTGAAAGATTTATCGGGACACCGATATTTCCTGATTCGTCAATTGCGAATTTATCTTCTGGCAGTAAAGGGTTTTTATGAAGATAAATGTCAGTTGAGAGCTTCTGCATTAACCTTCTATTCCATTTTATCTGTTGTTCCAGTTCTGGCAATGGGTTTTGGTATTGCCAAGGGATTTGGATTGGAAAGAATGATAGAAAACGAGCTTAAATCGAGTTTATCGGGACAGGAGGAGGTTTTGAATTGGATCATTGAATTTGCCAATAAAATGCTCGACAATACCAAAGAAGCTTATATTGCCGGTTTGGGATTTGTTATCTTGTTTTGGTCGGTGATTAAAGTATTGAGCAATATCGAGGAATCGTTCAACGATGTTTGGCGAATTAAAAAGTCAAGAACCTGGGGGCGCAAGTTTAGCGACTACACGGCGGTAATGATTTTTGCTCCAATTCTGTTGATTGGTTCAAGTGCAGGAACCGTATTTCTTAAGACCATGATTCAGGAGGTGACTCAAGGGAATACCTTATTAGAAACAGTTGGACCTTTTCTAACTTTCTTGATCAATCTGGCTCCTTACTTTCTGGTTTGGATACTATTTACCTTGCTGTATACTTTCATGCCTAATACACATGTGAAGTTTAAATCGGGTTTAATTGCAGGGATAATAGCCGGGACAATTTATCAGATCTTCCAAATATTGTATATTGAATTTCAGGGAATGGTGACTACTTACAATGCGATTTACGGTAGTTTTGCAGCTTTGCCATTGTTCCTGATGTGGTTGCAGTTGAGTTGGCTGGTGGTGTTGTTTGGTGCTGAAATATCTTTTGCCGAGCAAAATGTGGAGAACTATGAGTACGAGGCAGAAACCACCGAAATATCCTATGATTACAAGCGTTTGTTGAGTTTGTATGTACTGCACCAGATTGTAGATAATTTTAAACAGGATAAAGTTCCACTTCATTCTCAGGAGATATCACATCGGTTGGAAATGCCAATCCGATTGGTGAGGGAGATTCTTTTTAATCTGGACAATGCAGGTTTGATATCAGAATTGACGACTGAGAAAGACAAGCAAATGGCTTATCAGCCGGCTTTTGATATCAATCACATGAGTGTGAATAAGGTGATTGATGCCTTGGAAAATTCAGGATCGGATAAGATTCCAGTTCTGGAAACGGAAGAGTATGCTGATTTAAAGTTGATTATTGAAGAGTACAGGAAGTCATTTTCTGTTGATGGACGTGAGATTTTGTTGAAAGATATTTAAGTAATAGAATAAAGTTACAAGCTACAAGTAACAAGAAAGAGAATGTTTTATCTGTAAGGTTTGTTTAGTGCTTGTATTTAGAATTAGACATTAATTTCAAATAGTAGGATTTCCATAAGTCTTGAAACTGAAATCTTGCTACTTGAGACTAAAAATAAATATATGATTTTCATTTTTGGAGCAAACGATAAGGTTGTTGAACAGCAACAGTGCCGAACACAGGAACATTGTTACCATTGCAACAATACCACCAATTGGATTTTAGAAAAGAATGCAACCTATGCCAGCCTCTTTTTTATATCAGTCTTTCCGATTAAAACCAGATACATTCATTATTGTCCTATTTGTAAGAATGGGAATCAGATGAATCAGGATGAGTACAATTGGAAGAAGAGTCACTCTTAGGAAGGAAAAATAGAGGTTCGATTCGTCTGTCAATTCTTATTATTGATTATTTTTACCTGAGATTTGATTACTTACAATTGATTTGTAAATATCAGGTATCCCAAAAGCCAAATTGACAATACCTTAAATTCAAATTAATGAACAGATCTGTTATCGGCATATTTATGCTTTGTGTAATGATGCTATCGTCGTGTACACATTCGAAAAAGCAAGATCTTCCAAAAATCGCTATTGCCGGATTTTGGATAGAGTCCAGTACCTTTTCTCCTGCCAGAAGTGATATGAATTCCTTTAAACAGTTGCGAGGAGATGAAATATTCAACTATTACCCATTCTTTGGAGTAGATTCTAGCTTAAGAAAAGCTGCCAATTGGTTTCCAACTCTTCGAGCAAGAGCAATTCCTGGTGGTATGGTTACCAAGGAGACTTACGAAAGTTTGGTAGGTGAGATTCTTGAAAAACTAAAGAAGAATATGCCTTACGATGGCTTGTTTTTAGATATCCACGGAGCGAGTAGCGTAGAGGGAATGGATGATCCGGAAGGAGATTTTATTCAGCGAATAAGAGAGGTAGTAGGAACAGATTGTATGATCTCTACCAGTATGGATTTACATGGAAATGTAACCCCGGAATTGGTAAAGCATACCGATTTAATTACCTGTTTCCGATTGGCTCCACACGAGGATGCCATGGAGACCAGAAGAAGAGCCGTTCAAAACCTCTTGGATCGCTTAGAAAGTGGAAAAGGGAAGCCGAAGTACAAAGCCTGGGTTCCTGTTCCGATATTATTGCCAGGAGAGAAAACCAGTACCCGAATTGAACCGGGAAAAAGCTTGTATGCTAAGATCGATCCATTGACAAAGACTGATGGCGTAATTGATGCTGCTATCTGGGTGGGTTACGCCTGGGGCGATGCGCCAAGAAATACAGCAACAGTTACCGCTTATGGCGACAGCAAAGAAGAAGTTGCCAAAGCAGCAGAATACCTGGCAAAAAGCTTTTGGGATGTCCGTGAGAAGTTTGAGTTTGTAGCGCCAGTTGCAAGTTTGGAAGAGAGTTTAAACAAAGCTATTGCTAGCAAGAAGCAACCCTTCATTATTAGTGATATGGGCGATAACCCAACAGCTGGAGGAGCAGGAGATGTGACCTGGACATTGCAGGAAGTACTGAAAAGATCTGAGTTTAAAAAGGCTGATGGACCTTCGGTGATTTATGCCTCGATTCCAGGACCCAAGTTTGTGGAGAAGGCAATTGAATTGGGTGAAGGAGCTATGATTGAAGCATCGGCGGGAGCAAATGTAGATGCCAGATATGCCGGACCAGTGATGCTGAAGGGTAAGATTGAAAAAATACGTCATGGCGATAAGCATGCGGAGACTGAAGTGGTGGTGAAGGTAGGAAGTGTACATGTAATTGTTACCAAAATCCGTAAGCCATATCATCATGAAGCCGATTTTACCAATTTGAAACTGAATCCGCGTAAGACGGATATTGTAATGGTGAAAATTGGTTACCTGGTGCCGGAACTGTACAATATGAGAGGCGATTGGTTGATGGCTCAAACGCCTGGTGGAGTAGATCAGGATTTGGAACGTATCGGTTACAAGAGAATCAATCGTCCGATGTTTCCATTGGATGGGGATATGGAAGATCCTGATTTATCAGCGAGAATCATTCCCTTATCGAATGAATAGAATGCAATAAATAAGATTTAGAAGAGACGTACGGTGGTACGTCTCTTTTTGTTTTAAGTAATGCCTTTGATTTTGTCCTCAAGCCGGATGGGCTCTTCATTTTTGGCTTGACCCAAAAACGGAGCAAAAAGCTCAAGGCTGCATTAAAAAGATCATGATTCTTATTGCAATACCTAAGTGCGGTCGGGTGATCTGCGAACAAGTTCTTAGCTTCCCGATCTTACTAAGGCATTGCTTCAATTCTAATGATCTTTTTCATGATGCCGAATGGAGAAGTTTCATCGTATGATTTTTTTATTGGTAATTTCTTCCTCTCCTTAAGGAGAAAGGAACACCATTTAAGAAATGCCCTGTAGGAGCAGAATATTTATAGCCCAGGGTTTTGAGGTACATGTGAATCCGTTGCAACCCTTGTTTTAATTTGGAATGCTGTGGTCGTTTGCGACGGAAGAGATCTTGTTTTAGTTTTGTTCTCAAACCAGATTGGTTCTTCCTTCTTCTTTGGAGGGAAAGAGGCAAAGAAGAAAGAATGAGAAGCAGCTTGTCCTTCCAACGACCTAAAGGCAGATTCGAACTGTGATGTAAATTCAGAAATGATAGTTGGCGGATAGGAAATGTATTGTGGAAATGTGATATGGTATTCTTTGTCGTTATCGATAGGTGATGAAGCGAATGTAATTAGTGCTTGGCTTCGAGAAAAGAATGGGTAAGCAGATGAAATGCCATTAGAAATAAAGGAATTGTATGTAAGATTTTTTAGAACTTATCACTATCTTAGTGATAGAGTATCAGATGAATAAGAAAAGGTAATTTCCATTTTATTTATGGTATAGACTGAATAAGAAAAGGTATAAGTGATAAAAAATAGGATAGGGTAGAGAGCAAAAACCATGTAGACAATTGGTGAATGGATACCAGCTTGAAATGGATAAGGCTATATTGAAAAAGAGCAGGTAAATGAGAAAAACGCGGAGGTAAACCCTTAGGGTGCGAAGGTAGTTAAATGTGTTGCGAAAGGATGGCTTTTATATGAACATGCCGATGTTTGTGAAGCGAAATCCTTTGTTTGTTGAGCGAAAGCTGATGATTTGCTAGCGCAGGTTGAGTGTTGAAGAGAAATGGTGGACGATTTGTATGCATAAGTATGTGTACCAAAAGATGAGGTAATACATCAAATCAAAATAAATCCAGTTATTCAAATATCACACAATGGACAAAGCCCAAAAACGAATCTTCGATCAAGCTGTTCGTTTGGTAAGGTTTGGAGCAGAAAGCCCAAGCTTACAAAACGATACTTTCTATCAGAAAGTGAATCAGAAACTAGTTCAAATTATCTCTCATCTCGACAAGCTTTATAAAACCCAGCAGCTTATCAAGTCTAAAAAAGGTCCAATCAAACAGGAAAGCCGACAAGAGTTGGAATCGATTTGTTTACAAGTAGCCAATTTGTTAAAAGGCTATGGAAACTTCTACGAATTTACTCCTTTTGCTTCTTTAAAAGGCTTTGGTAAGAACCAGCTTTACAAGTATTCAGGAATAAATTTACTAATAAATTCAGAAAAACTAAAAGAAATTATCGATCAATATCCTGTTGAGAGTAAGGAGGCTAAGGTTGGTGATTCAATGAAACAAGAGTTCCTGATGAGCATTACCAGCTTTAAAGAATTGTTGGATACACCTACGAGAACCAATCAAAATAGTAAGGATTGCAGTAAGCAGATACGGGAAGGTTTAAAGCAATATCAGAATTTACTGAATGATGTTATCCTTCCCTATGTAAGGGGCAAGTACGAGAAGGATAATACTGATCTCATTAAAAGTTTTGAAAGAGTATTGAAATCTGACAAAATAGCCAGAAGAAAGATCTGTTTGGCAGGAAGGATTACTGATTCGGATGGCAAACCAATTCATAGACCAAGAGTAGCGGTTGACAAGAAAAAGCCGATGGTAAAACGTGGAACAAAGGGCAATTATTTTATTAAGAACCTCACCGGTGGTATTCACACTCTTGAATTTAGCTGCACGAATTACGAGACGGTAAAAAAGAAAGTACTTATTGCGAAGCCATCCGTTTACAAGTTGGATGTGGTGATGAAACGAAATAGTAATCAGAGGGATATTGTAATTATATCAGAGCATAAAAATAAGAAATAATTGAATATAATTTTGTAGGTTTGAGATTCCAAAATAACTATTAATTCTTACACATAATAATATGAAATATTCAGAAACAGAATTAGAGATGTCTTATGAGAAAGAATTGTTAAGTAAGTTATTAATTGGTCATTTATCAATTGAAAATAAGTTGGATTTAATGTTGCATAGGTTGTTTAAAAATGAAAAATATATAAAACAAGCGAACTTAAGATTTCAACAAAAAATTGATTTGATATTGGCTTTAGAATTAATTCCTGAGAAATTAGGCTTATATATTAAGAAATTAAATTCATTGAGAAATAAATATGCCCATCGAATAGACTATGAATTAACGTTTGATGATGCTTTTCAACTAGCTATTGAAGGAAATCAAGCTGGTCTATATTATTCTGATATGGGAATTTGGTGTAATAAAGATTATTGTAAAAAAAACTATGCTGTTAATGATATTATTTTTGAAATAATTTATAATACCAACTTTTGTTTAATGAATGAAATGGAAAAACAGGGGTTTGATGTTTGGTATTAGCTGTTGGTAGCAAGTTGCTAAAAAACTAACAAACTCAACTCTTTTTTTAATGCATGTATTTATAATGTGTATAAACATAAAAATTTAATGTAGTTGAATGTATTTTTGTAGATTTGGTATTGTGCACTTTTAATTACAATATATTAAATATAAACACAACTTTATTAAACTAACATACAAGTTAGCAACCATAAAACAGAATTTATCAAACTATGAAATACTTTGTATCAATAATCTTACTCTTACTAAGTCTATCAGTAAAGTCACAAACGAAAAATGAATCAGCAATAGATTCTGTATTAGCAAAAAAAATCACATTAAATGGTTTTTGTTTATGTAGTACAGAGATAAATGAAATAAGAAACTTATATTCGGACTTAACAAAAGTACCAGTGGAGGAAATGGATATTTCCAAAGAGTGTATAAGTGAGGATTCAAGATTTGAAAATGGAGTAGGTTACTCCTCTGATGAAATTCCTGGTATGATATTCCAAAAAGATAATGGCTCTGATTTAATAAGTAAGATAAGACTTACGAAATCTTTTAAAGGAAAATTGCCTAATGGTATTGTTGTTGACATTGAAAATATGAAATTAAGAGATTTATTTCTTATTTATCCTGAATTTAAAGACAAATGGGGTTCTCGAGGTTGTTCTGAGTATTGGAAATTTTCGAATGATACAATTTCATTCTATGTTAAGATTGACAAGAGTATTCAACCTCAATTTCCTATTAATAAGGACTATTATTTAGAAAAGCCCATTGAAGCAATTGATTTAGTTATTTCATGCTATAGTATATATAATAAGTCTTCAGAAATTACTCTTTTTAATCCCAATGACCCAATATTTTACTTGGATAGTATTAAAGTGAATAAAGGAGTTCTATCACTTTACGATGAAAATGATATTGCCTTTATACAAGTATTTAAAGAGGACAATGCCATCAAAATAGCTGGAAATGAAGGTAAAAATGGTGTAATTTTTATTTATACAAAGGATTATGCTAGGCAGAAATATTGGAACTTTCTGAAATCAAAATCTTTAGAATATGCCAAAATAATTTCTGATTATAGTAAAGACAATTCTTTAGCTTATATTTTAAATGGTAAATTACTTGAAAAGAATTATGAATCAGAGTTGTTTGATTTAAATGATAAGAATTTTAAGGACTTAAAAGTTATTTATTCAAAAGAGTTGAAAAAGAAATACAATATCAAAAATAAGAAGTGGGGAATATTAATAAGCTCACTTGTTGAAAATGAATAAATTACGGTTGCTAACAAAAGTAACCGTTGCGTATCCACATAAAATTAGATGACTACAAAGCCTTAAAAGTTTGTCAATGGAAAACTTTTAAGGCTTTGTTTTACTTATCTCAACTCTTTCATTTCAATCGGGACTTTCTCCTACAGGATATGGGTGAGATTTTTTATATTATAGGTTTATGGGTGTTATGTCCATTTCTTAATAATTAAATCCAATTAAATTATAATACATTAACCAGGGAATAAAAAACAAAACTGCAACAGCAATAATCGATTGATATACCAAATCGAAAGTTCTCAGCTCTTTAAATCGAATAGCCTTTGTCAATAAATAGATGGTAACAAGCTCCAATGGAATAATTAAAAAAGGTAACACTAATGCTGTTTTAAAGAGCATAGGGATATCAATGAAGAATTGCATAGGGTCGATAGTAAATAAAGCGTAAGCAAATACTACAACAAATACGACAACTAAAGAAGCCAGCGAGAAATTGACTTTTTTAAGCAAGTGCCTTTCTCGATTACTTACAAATAGTTTACCTATGCCACTTGTAATGATATAAATCAATAGAATAAGGAAAATACTACCAATCCATATTCTTTGAAATTTAAGGGGTTCGTACCATTTTAACTTCTCATAAGCATGAGCATCGGTAAAGAAATAAGATATATCGCCTTTTTTGTTCTTGCCAAATGCCAAGTGTCTGTCCCATTTACCACGGAATGTTAAATCAGATATAGGAACAAGTTTATCTTGCCATTCTACTATTTCAAGCGTACTATCTTTTGCCATCACATGAATTTCAGGAACTATTCCAAATAAAACGCTTATTTTATCCAATGTTGTGTGAGCATACCGTATATACCTATATGCACCGCTAAATAATTCTAATGGTTCATCGACACGCCCTGCCTTGCTTGTAATGGTCGGTCTTGCTTTTTGTACCATGCAATCGGGCATTAATCGTGCAAATAAATCATAAGTAAACTGGTTCATAAATATTCGGCTTTTCTGCTGCTTTGTATTCGATGCATTAACACTAATAAACACACCTACATTTCTTTCAGGTATCAATGTTAATTGACTTCTAAAACCTTGAATACCTCCAGTATGCCATACCGTTCTCTCTCCGTACCATTGTGATTCCGTAAAGCCTAATAGCCAACCATAATCAGCTTTTTCGTATTGCTTAAATCCAGTATTATGCATTTTAGAAACTGTGGAGGAATCTAAAAATTGAGTTTCATTAAAAAAACCACTATTCAGCCACATAGCTATATAGTGCCCCATGTCAGCAGCTGTAGAACGAAATGAGCCCGCAGGATAGAAATGGTGGAAAGCAGTCTTGTATGGAATCAGTTGCTCGCCCTTTTTAAAGTAACTGGTCGCATAGTCTTCTTCGAGTTCTACTTGTCTTCTAAAACCACTATGATTCATTTCCAGAGGATTCAAAACATTTTCTTTTACATACTGATGAAAAGGCATGCCTGATACTTCTTCAACAATAAGCCCCAGTAATGCATAGCCATTGTTTGAGTAGGCTATAGCCTTGCCAGAGGGGCGTATCTGTGGCGACATACGGGTTTTTATATATTGAGCTAGGGGTATTACCTTATCCTCAGAATGAACAATTGTAGCTATGTTATTATCATCAAAACCAGCGGTATGGGTTAAAAGATGTCTTACCGTAATGGAATCATTGAATGGATAACTTAATTGAATGGATGTAAGGTAACTATTAACATCCCTGTCCAATTCTAATTTTTCATCTTCGTATAGTTTCATAACAGCAGTAGCTACAAAGGTTTTAGAAATAGAGCCTATTCCAAATATGGACCTGTGAGCATCTACCGCTTTTTTCGATTCAACATCAGTTACACCATAGCCATTAAGGTGAAGAATTGAGTCGCCCTGCATGACTACAATAGTAGCCCCCGCAATATTAAGGGATTTCATATTTTCTGTAAATGTAGAATCGATCCAGGCATTTAAATCAGATGTTTGCGCATCTGTATTTTGAGAATATATTTTATTCCCGAATGAAAATAAAGAACATAAAATTAAAAATGTAATGAGTAAGTGTTTCATAATTTTTGATTTGAATATTAAAGTTTAGGGTGTAAGATGCCTATCGGTTGGCAAACCGAGAACGCATACTGATGTATTGAAAATAAGATTTGAACTATTGACCTAGGTCGGATCAAGGCAAGCTATAATTTAGATCCTAAGTTCTTTGCTTAATAATGTTAAGACGATTGAAAACTTACCTGCAGCTTTTCAATAGCAGCTAATAAGCAAGGTCAGTTAACAAGTTTAAGTGGATTCCTGGGGGTGCAGTGTTTTTGCAATCAGTGCTTTTGCAACAAACCACAGCAGAAGTGATAAAAGATAAATAAGGCTTCCGTAAATGGTTACTATTACAGTAGATTCTAGTCCTCTAAATATTGCTGATTGCGCATAATCAATTGATTTTACCATTCCTTCTTCTAATAATAAAAACATAGTAGAGAATCCAAACATCTGACCCAAAATTCCAGTAACCAGGGCAAATAAGCCCATTGATTTTCCATATCCAAGCTTTCGTAAAAAATCTGCTTTATCTGTTTGTTTGGAACTGTAAGCAAGAATGAAATGATAAATAATCCAGGCAATTGTAATAATTAATAAAAGTGTAAGAACCCCCATAAAAAAAGATCCTCCCCTAATAAATAAATCTTTCATAAATAATTAAATTTGCGATTAACACTTCTGCCAAATTATGTGAGATAAGCAAAACCATCAAGGTCGAATCCGTTTCTTAAGCGGTTGTTTGTCTACTTAAAATGGTAATAACGATAGCTTTGCCGAAATTAGCCCCAAATAATTAAATAAAATGCATAAAAAATCGAAAAATATTCATTTACATATTGCTTATTGGATTTTTGCATTGCTCGTGTTGATCCGAGCTTTTGGATTTTCCTGGGAAAACAAAATTACAGCCTTTTTATTTATAAGCATGATTTTTCCAATTGTTATTGGAAGCTCCTATTTTTTCAACTATGTACTGGTACCAAGGTTTTACTTTTTTAAAAGATATGGGAGGTTTGCATTTTATACTTTCTGTACGGCTATTATATCTGTTTACCTCGAATTGTTAGTTTTGGTTTTTACTTATGTCTATCTGGAAAATCTGAATTATCAAAGTTTGGGTCCGGATGCACGACCTATGCTTTTAGCAGTTGTATTGTATTTGTTGGTATTTGTTGGGGCGTTTCTAATAATGATAAATCAAATAAATGAGAACCACCAGGTCATTCATCAACTTTTGGACGAAAAGGAGAAATTGAAGAAATCCTTTCTTGAAATAATGTCGAACCGGAAAATGACCAAAATACCATATGAAGATATTGTCTACATTGAAAGTTTATCCAATCATATCAAGGTAATTACCATCTACAAAGAAATTACAAGCAAGGAGAAAATAAGTCGACTATCGGAAAGGTTACCCAACAATTTTTTAAGAATTCACCGTTCATTTATAATTAATACTGATAGAATCAGGGAACGTTCTCTTGATGAGGTTTTAGTTGATGATATACGGTTAAATATTGGCAGAAGCTATAGAAAGGAAGTAAAGGAGCTGTTGAATAGTAATGTCAAATTAATATAGCAAGTCAATCAACTCAAACTTCTACAGGGGATTAAGAGTAAATTCTAAAAATTAAATTCATTTTCCCATAGGGTATTCTTAAATTGAAACATCATATACATACACACTAAATTAACCCCAATGAATAAGTTCCCCATTTTACTGCTTTTATTAGCGGCATCTTTACTGGCTTGTCAGCCAAAGCAAAAAGATAGCAATGTTGCAAGTGCTCAAATAGAGCAGAAAGCCGAATATCCTAAAATAGTAGAGTTTCCTTCTGTTGATTCTGTACTCATTACAGGAAACTTGTATCAAATAGATGATACATCGCCATTCATATTGCTTTGTCACCAGGCACGCTTCAACAAGTTTGAATATGCGGGTACAGCCGAGCGTTTGAATAAAATGGGATTCAACTGTTTGGCTATCGATCAACGATCGGGCGGACCCATTGGAGATACACAAAATGAGACTTACCTGAGAGCTTTAAAGGCGGGAAAAGGTGTTGATTATGTAGATGCAGAGGTTGATATAGTTGCTGCACTCAATTACATCAAAAAGAATTATTCTGATAAAGTTATTCTTTGGGGATCATCTTATTCATCGACTTTGGCATTGTATTTAGCCGTTGAGAAGGACGAAGTAGCCGCAGTGATATCCTTTAGCCCGGGTAACTATTTAGCGGATAAAAAGGGCTCATTAATAGAAAAACTGGAAGGATTCGAGAAGCCAATGTTCCTGACTTCTTTTAAGTCGGAAGCAAAGTATGTTGAGGCGCTATTGGAAAAGCATAAATTAAGGGAAAAGCAAGTTCAATTTATTCCTGAAGGTGCGGGACATCATGGGTCAAGAGCGCTCTGGAAAAATCAGCAGGGAGGAGAAGAGTATTGGGCAGCTATTACGGATTTTTTAAATCGCATAAAATAGTCGTTAGGATTAGTTTATATAAATACACAGACTTGATTTGGGAACGGCATTTTGCTGTTCCCTTTTCTTTTTAAGGGTTATTATTTATCTAAGAATAATTACATTTGTTGTTAATGGAACATGTACTAGACCCACTAAACTCATTTATCATTATCGTGATAGTAGGATCCTTATTCTTACTATCTTTTTTGTTAATTGTTAACCTTTTAAAAGTAAATCGTAAAGCAAATATACTACTCGCTTGTTTCTTGCTAATTTGGGGGAGTTTTTGGACGGATGAGTTGTTTGGACTGATTGGAATAAAAAGTTATTCACCTTTTTTTATTGAAGCTTTACATGTAATACAAACCTTTTGTGCAGTTCTCTTTTATTATAGTGTTTTGTACTTTACAAACCCATATCGAAAACTTAAAAGAGCTGATTTATTTCACTTAATAGTTCCTATTATAGTGACCATTGCTTACACATCCAATATAGAAATTGAAGAAGGACTTAATCCCAATCACCTATTTGCGGTATTGCTGTTGATTCAAGCTTCTTTTTATATTCTGGCTTCTTTACAGCTTTTGCATAAACATGAAAAAAGAATTGAACTTTTTAACTCAAATCGAGAGTTGGTTGATTTAAAATGGATCAAACAAATTATCCACTCACTTGTTGCCATCAGCATTTTTATTATTGTTTACAACTTAATTGAAAGTGAAGGCAATTTAAACATAGTTGGTAATGGCTTCTCATTGATGATACTTTTGTATTTGGCATATAATACCTTAAAACAGAAAGAGATATTTTTGATTAGCGAAGAAGAGTTGGAAAAGGTGTTGGAAGAAAAGGACAAAGAGCAAAAAACCAAACAGAAGCTTTTATCTGATAAGGAAATAATTGTTTTAAGCGATAAGCTTGAAATACTAATGAAAGATGAAAAACCATATTTAGAAGGAGATTTAAGTTTATCGAAATTGGCAGATTTGTTAAAGATTACACCGCATCATTTGTCTTATCTCTTAAATGAAGGCTTCAATAAAAATTTCTTTCAGTTTGTGAATTACTACAGGGTAGAAGAAGCCAAGAGTCTTCTCTTGAGTGAAGCATATAATAACATTTCAATAATTGGTATAGCATATGACTCAGGCTTTAACTCCAAAACTGCTTTTAATACGGTTTTTAAAAAACAGACAGGAATGACGCCTTCTTTATTCAAAAAAGTGTCGAATAGCAATTTGTAGTTGGAATTTAGGAATGATAGAGAGCTGCTTGTTGTTTTAAAGATACCGCGCTGCTCTGCAGCTTTATTTCAATGGTGCTATAAATACTAGGCCACTCTGTGGCTGAATATGGAAGAAATTTAAGGTGGGTAGCCTAGTGGTTTGTTAGTATTGGTATTGAAGTAGAATAGGTGCGTAGCACCGAAGTCTTTATAGCATATAATTAACCTCAAAATTCAAGGTGCATCGCAGCGTGGTATACGATAGGCGATCAAACAATATTGATCAAATAATCATTGAAATAAAAGTTCGCTTCGATAAATGCGAACCTGTTTTAGGTGTACTACTTTATAAAAAATGCCCATTTAAATAGCAAAGTATTGTTGGTTTGCAACAAATCATCAATGCTCATGAAATTTCTAAAGTGCTTTCTATTTATCTTATTTCATTTGATAAAAATGCTTGGCTTCATTTTTCGAGTATTGTTGATTAGTACAAATAAAAACAGCAATACGTATGAAGATTTTAAAGACGATTCTTTTGATTTTAATTTGTGTAAATCTGCAAGCACAAGAATTTACACAAACAGTAAAGGGAAAAATTGTAAGTAAGGATACAGAAGAACCTTTGGCTTTTGCCAATATTCATATTAAGGATACGGATCCGATAATTGGTGGAACGAGTGATATCGATGGAAATTTTGAGCTTAAAAACGTTCCCGTTGGAAGGGTGAATATAGAGGTTTCTTACATTGGGTATGAATCATTACAAATACTAGATGTTGTCGTAAATTCAGCCAAAGAAGTTCAGCTGGATATTAAATTAAACCCATCGTTTTCTGCCTTGGGCGAAATTGTTGTTGCACCCAAAATAAATAAACAAGAGCCTATTAATGCAATCGCATCGGTAAGTGCACGAATGTTAAGTATTGAAGAAGGCAGTAGGTATGCAGGTGGTTTTGATGATCCAGCCAGGCTAGCATCATCATTTGCAGGTGTTGCGAGTGGCAATGGCGAGGATAATTCAATAATTGTTCGTGGTAATGCGCCTAAATTCTTACAATGGAAGATTGAAGGGATTGAGATTCCTAATCCCAATCATTTTGCCAATTTAAATAGCTTTGGTGGTGGCGGTTTAACGGCATTAAGTTCGAGTGTACTGGCGAATTCCGATTTTATGACTGGGGCTTTTCCATCCGAATACAACAATGCATTGGCAGGGGTATTCGATATCAAAATGCGAACAGGAAATACAAGTGATTATCAGCACAGTTTTGAAGCTGGATTAATTGGAATTGGTTTTGCTTCGGAAGGACCTTTAACAAAGAACAACGGATCGTATCTGGTAAATTACAGGTATTCTACTTTGGCACTAATTCCATCTATGTTACCCGAAGACGCCGATGGTACGAAATATCAGGATTTATCTTTTAAGCTCAACTTTCCAAACCAAAAGTTGGGTACATTTTCTCTTTGGGGAATAGGCTTAATCGATGAGTCAGATTCAAAACTGGAAAAGGATGTTGCTAAGCGCGAATATTACCAGGATATTGAAGTTGGGGATGTAAAGCAGTATATGGGAGCCATTGGTTTGAATCACAAGTTACGATTTAAGAATTCGGCTTATCTGAATTCAACACTGGCTTTTACCACCGAAGGTATTGATATGTTTACCGATAGGTTGGATGAGAATGAAGTTCTTCAAGCGGAAAACATAGTAAAAAACACCAAATACAATATAGAGTTTAAATCGTATTATAACAGGAGATTTTCAGAGCGTTTATCTAATAGAACAGGAGTTTCTTTGCGAGGGATGGGCTACGATCTGGATATTCAAGAAGCCGATGAAAACAAAACATTACAAAACATTAGCAATGAGAATGGCTTTAGTTTTTTGGCATCGGCTTACACTAACTTTAGCATTACTGGAAAAAAGTTAAAATTCAATTTCGGGGTGAATAGTCAGCTGTTTACATTGAATAATAAGTCTACCATTGAGCCACGATTGGGTGTAAAATATCAGCTAAATGATAAAAATAGTTTTAGTTTCGGATATGGATTACATAGTAGACTGGAACCCTTACAAGTCTATTTTATCAAGCCTTCAAATGGCATAAGTAATAAGGATATGGATTTCACCAAATCGCATCACTTTGTTTTGGGCTACGATTGGAATATCAGCGAGAAGCTACATGTAAAAATAGAACCTTACTATCAGGAATTGTACGATGTGCCTATTGCAAACAATAGCAACGAATCACTATTGAACTTACAAGGAGATTGGTTTTTAACCGATACTTATACCAATACTGGTAAAGGCAGAAACTATGGTATTGATCTGACTTTAGAGCAATACATGCACAAAGGATTCTACTATTTACTATCAGGATCACTTTTTAAATCACAATACAAAACAGCCAACTCCGATTGGTTCAATACACGCTACAATAAAAAGTATCTTTTCAATGCTTTGATAGGAAAAGAATTCTTAATGGGCGATCAGAAACAAAATGCTTTGAGCTTTAACCTTAGATTATCCATTCAGGGAGGAGAAAGGTTTTCAAAAATTGATGAAATTGCCTCTTCAATAGCTAAGGATGTTGAATACGATGAAACAGTACCATTTAACATGCAAACCGATGCCTCAACAGTAGTTCATGCAACAATTAACTACACTTGGAACAAAAAGAAAACAAGTCATAGACTGTCGCTTAAAATACTAAATCTAACGGGTTACGAAGGCTTTCACGGACACAAATACAACATTAAAACGGGAGAAGTTAAAGAGGATAGAGAGGCATTAATGATACCAAATCTGAGTTATAAAATTTCTTTTTAACTTATTAGTAATCAATGAAAATTTGAATAGGGAATAGCGTAGCTGTTCCCTATTTATTTTCTCTCATTTTTCCTGAGGAGAGGGCTAAGTTGAGGATTTGTTTCTTCTGCACCCTCTCGACTGTTGGCACTTTCCCTACAAGGGAAAGAATCTTAAATTAAAATCAATTAATCATTTCACCCCAAACCCCTAAAGGGGCTTAATGTCTGGATGCTAGCGAAAGTCCCCTTTAGGGGATTTAGGGGTTTTCTATAATATTTCTCCCTCTCTTCAAGGAGAGGATCGGGGTGAGGTTTATTAAAAACAAAGTATCTTAGCATACAAATGCTAGCCATTCGAACATATCAACCAAAGCAATATTCCGATTTAATAGAACGGATTTGGATATTGGAGACAGGTGATGAACCAAGTGATGTGATTGTACCACCAAGTCAGTACCTGCAGCTTATTGTTCCTTTGGAAGGATCCAATTACAATCGAAATGGTAAAACTGTAAACAAGATGATTGTTGAAGGAATCAGTTTGCAGACCAATTGTGTACACTATCCTGCAGGAACAAAGCTAATGGGGATTCGGTTTTATCCCTTTGGTATGTATCCTTTTCTAAGTTATGAAGGAAAAGATTTACTGAATGAAATGATTGAGGTATCACTTCCCGAGAATTATAGCTTTAGTGTGGATAAAGATGAGGTATTATTGAACGAGGTTTATCTGTTGCTTGAAGAATTGTACGATGAGGCTGCACATCAAAAAATAAAAATCTTAAAAGAATATTATCAAACAGCCCGGTGGAGCGATGATTCTCTTTCGATAGAGGAATATTGCAAGCTGAATGGAACTAATTATACGACGCTTAACCGAAAGTTTAGGCAGATAACAGGGCTTAGTACCAAAAAGTTTGAACGATTGGTAAAATTCAGAAAATCACTTTGTAAACTAATCGATAGCGAGGATCAATTGACCAGCATTGGAGTAGATTCCGGTTATTTCGATCAGGCGCACTTCATTCGTGAATTCAAATTGTTCCTCAATTGCACTCCATCTACCTATCAATCGCTCATTCAATCTGCCGATGAGGATACCAAAATCATAAATTACAATTTCAGATTGTTCTAGCTGCTTAAAATATACAATTCTCCCAACTTGATCTGCTATAGCTTTGTCTTTCGAAATCAAAAATCAATAGACATGAGAATAGAACATTTGGCAATCTGGACCAGAGATTTGGAAGCAATGAAAGACTTTTATACAAAGTATTTTAACATGCAGGCCAGCGATAAATATCACAATCCTAAAAAAGGATTTACTTCCTATTTTCTCAGCTTCGAAGAATCTTCGAGCAGGTTGGAATTAATGCACAGCATAAATGTAAGTTATGCGATGTGCGGAAGATCGAGTGCACTGGGATTGGCTCATTTTGCAATTTCGCTTGGCAGTAAGCAAAAGGTAGATGAACTCACAGAGCGCCTTCGTAAAGATTCTTATGAAATAGCAGGTGAGCCCAGAACCACTGGCGACGGATATTACGAAAGTGTTGTTTTGGATTGCGAGGGAAATTGTGTTGAGATTAATGAATAGCCAGACAGGGAGAGGCTTCTTTTGTATCAATTCACCCTAAATTCCTAAAGGGGCTTACTATTAGCAAACTTAGGAAATTCCCCTTTAGGGGATTTAGGGATATTCACAGGTTTCGAATCAAATTCAGCTCAGAAATAGTTCTGACCAGTAATTAAACCTTTTCAATATTTAAGAGTCGAACTGCTATCATCAAAATAATGGTGAATGCTGCTTGTAAGCATATTTTATTCATATCAATTCAATACACAATGAAAAAATTAAAATTTGTAGTTCTAGCTCTTATGATTTTTGGCTCAATTAATTTGACAATGGCACAGCGCCGTGATCCCAAGGCAATGATTGAAAAGGAAACCAACTGGATGATTGAGAATTTGGATTTAAGTGATTCTCAGGTAAAAGAGGTAAAAGAGGTGAATGGTGATTTTACAAAGGAGATCCAAGAAATGCTTCAGGATGGACGTCCTGATCGTACTAAGATGAAAGAGTTGCAAAAGGATAAGATGAAGAAAATGGAAGAGATCCTTAGTAAGGAGCAGTATAAAGAATATGCCGAGTATAAAGAAGAAATGGAATCCAAGAGAAGAAGATAAAATCAATGTGAATATGTAGTTTCAAATAGCATACTACTTATTTGTAATCGGTGGGGTAAGGTGTCGAATTTTCGTCACCTTTTTTTATTTGCTATTAATCATTGTTAATTATAATGAAATACACTCTGTAGTTTTGTTTTGGAAAAAATCTCAGCTAAATTGCTGATCACAATTGAATCATAACAACAGCAGATAGAAATATTTCATGCGGAAAAAGAACAAAATAGAGCACTTTAAGGCATCATTTGGGAAGTTAAAAAATGAAGAGTACAATTTCGAGCTAATCGAAAAATATTTCAGGGATAAGGATAATTCAGGTTCTTTTCAGGAGCTATCAGATAAAACTTGTTCCGATCTTGATTTTGAAGAGCTGTTTATGTTTCTGGATAGGACTACCTCTAAAATTGGGCAGCAGTGTTTGTACAACAAATTACGTGTTTTGCCGAATAATTCTGATGGTATCGATCGTAAAGAAAAGATCATACAAGCACTGTCTGAGGATTCGGAATTAAGGATTCGTACACAATTACAGCTCGATAAGTTATGCAAGAACGATGTGTATTACGTTTCAACTTTATTTCAGGAAGAGTACGCCAAGCCTCCTAAGTGGTTTTTTGTTATTCGCTTGCTTTCATTCACCAGTCTATTATCCTTACTTTTATTTCCCTTTAATCCACAATTGTTTTTTGTGTTTTTTACGGTATTCATTGTCAATCTTATCATCCATTATTGGAACAAGAGAAACCTATACAAGTATTTGGGTTCCATACCACAACTATTGCGCTTACATAAGGTAGCCGTTAATCTGAATAAAGAAAAGCTATTTACTGATATTGATCCAAAATTGGATGATTCCATTCGAATTTTAAATCAGGTTCGAAACAGAATGTCATTTTTTAGGTTGGAAGCCCATCTGCAAAGCGAAATGGAAGCGGTATTTTGGTTTTTAATGGAGTTATTCAAAATTACTTTTATTCTGGAGCCATTGCTATTGTTTGGTATTTTGGACCGTTTAGATCGCAAGAGAATAGAGATTGAGAAGGTGTTCTCATATGTTGGTGAGGTAGATATCTTGCTTTCCATTTCGTCACTACGGAAAGGATTAGATACTTACTGTCTGCCCAAAATAAGCGAATCGAATTTTTCTGCAACAGGAGTATGTCATCCTTTAATCTACAATTGTGTTCCCAATAACATACAGCTTTCCGATAAATCGATATTGCTTACTGGTTCTAATATGTCAGGTAAGACTTCTTTCATACGAACTATTGGCATAAATACCTTATGTGGATTAACTATTAATACTTGTTTTGCCGAAAAAATGACCATACCAAGAGTACGGATATTTTCAGCAATACGAATTAGCGATGATTTGTTGAATGATAAAAGTTATTACTTCGAGGAAGTCTTAACGATTAAAGACATGATTGACAATAGTGTGAACGGTAAGCCAAATCTGTTTTTATTGGATGAAATATTTAAGGGAACCAATACGATAGAGAGAATTTCAGCAGGAAAGGCTGTTCTTTCATTATTGGCAAAGTGGAACAATATTGTGTTTGTATCAACCCACGATATTGAGTTGACAGATTTACTACAACAAGAGTATGAATTGTTTCATTTTAGTGAATTGGTAAACGAGAACAATGTTGATTTTGATTACAAGCTTAAGGAAGGAAAGCTACTCAATCGAAATGCCATACGGATTCTTCAAATTAACAATTATCCCGATGATTTAATTGATGAGGCAATTGCTCTATCAAAAACTCTTGATAATAAATCATCCTAAAATCTGCAGCTAAAAAATCTTTTCCAACTCAATTACAAGTTGTAACTTATGCTTATTAAGCTTAGCTAGCATGAGATACCTACTGTTTACATTTCTATTACTGATTTCCTTTTCATGTACAAAATCTGTAGATGAGAATCGTGTAATTGACATCCAAAAATTTTCTCAATTGATTAAGGAAAAAGATAAAACATTTGTGTACGTATGGACCACATGGTGCAGTGGTTGTCGTAAAAGTTTATCGGAAACATTACCTAGGCTTATGAAGGATATCAATTCTGAAGAGTATCAATTGATATTGATAGCAGCCAGTAAAAACAGGGTAGAGGTAGATTCTTTGGTAGGCGCAAGTGGTTTAAGCAACAGTTCCTGGTTCCTCGATTTTTTAGGACCAGACAAAGGCAGTTTCCAATCCATTGGCATTCGACAATTTTTATCGGCTAACTTTAAAGAAGAAAAAATCTATACAGGAGGTATTCCGGTATTTTTCCTGGTCGATCGCAATAAAAAAGTTCTGCAAAAGAAACTTCCTCATTCTTATGATGAGATAATTCAGGTGCTTAAATAATACATGTTTCAATTCCGTATTGAATAAGAGCAATTATATTGGATTCTATGAATTACAATCATTTATTCGATGGTATAAAACTGATATATAAGTGTAGTAAATTTAATTTATATACATAAAAAACATTCTAACGACTTTTAAGATTAAATAATACTAGTTACATTTACATTAATTAAATTAAATAAGAAAATGTAATGAAGAAACTATTATTAATTGCCCTGTTGATTGGGATTGGCTCAACAGTCTTTAGTTAGACGAAAAATTGGAGAGCAAGTTTTTTTAATAAGAATGAATTGAGTCTCGCCTTATTTACACAAGCAAAATTTTATCCTGAAGTAAGACTACAATCTGATGAGGATTTTAGCGACAAAGAAGTATCTTTTTTCTTAAGAAATGATTTAGCTATTGATATTGCTTCAAATACACACTTGTCATGGGGATTAGGTGCTTCAATGATTAGCGATGATTTTGGATATTTAAGATTGCCTTTATATTTGTGTAGAGAGAATATTTTAAGCGAGAATGTTGGCTTAATGTTGGGTGTTGAGTTCAAATCTGATTTGGAAGATAGCACGAAACTTTTACCTAAGATTGGTGTGAGTATTAGTTTTTAAGTATACAAATAAAAAAAGCCTTCTCGTTTGAGAAGGCTAATATATTTTTAAATGTATGAAATTATTCTTCGTACATAAATTTATCTGCGAAAGCAGGTTTTAAATCATCTAACCAAAGTGCTTTTGCATCGTATTTGGCAAAGAATGGTTGTCCTACCCACTCGTTATTTCGTCCCTGAATAAAGTTTAGAACAAATACTTTTTCACCATTAATTTCGGTGATACCAGCAACTTGCACTTTTCCAGGATTAGCTGACATACTTGGTCCTCGAACCGTACGGCAAACACCACTTACCTGAGAATAAGCTTTACGGAAGATGTTCCAGGCTTCTTCTAAAGTAATTGCAAAGTATTCCTGAGCACCTGTTTCTCGAGCAATAAACATGTAGTAAGGAATCATTCCCATATCTACTTGTTTTCTCCACATGCGAGCCCACATATCCGCATCATCGTTCAAATGCTTCATTAATGGAGATTGAGTTCTGATAACAGCACCCGTTGCACGAATGTTTTTAACAGCTTGGGCTACCGCTTCGGTACTCATTTCGTTAATGTGATTGAAATGTGCCATAATAGACAAGTTCAATCCGTTGTCAGCAATCTTTTGGAATACATCCAATAATTGCTGAGCGTCATCATCCGAAGTGTAACGGTATGGCCAGTATCCTAGTGTTTTGGTTCCAATACGAATGGTCTTCAAGTTTGGAATATCTGCAGCCAGAATTGCATCGATATAGTTCTCAAACATTTTCGATTTCATGACCATAGGATCACCACCTGTAAACAGTAAATCTGTAATTTGTGGATTTTCTTTCAAGTAAGCAATCACCAAATCAACTTGTTTCATGGCAAACTTCAATTCATCTATTCCTGTAAATTGAGGCCAACGGAAACAAAAAGTACAATACGCATGACAAGTTTGTCCCTGAGTAGGGAAAAACAGCATGGTTTCATTGTATTTGTGTTGAATGCCGACCAATTTTTCTCCATTTAATTCAGGAACATTATGAACCTGACCTGCAGGATTAGGATTCAAATCCATCCTAATTTGATTGGCAGCTTTGGTAATTTCCGGGCGAGATGCACCACTTTTGATTAATGCAGCCATGCGATCGTAATGCTTGGCTGATAACATATCTTTTTGAGGAAATGTTAGGATGAAAATTGGATCATTTTCAAAATTATCCCAATCGATTAACTCATCAACTACATAGTTATTTGCTTTAAATGGAAGAACCTCTCCAACTACCTCGATGTCAAAAATCTGCTCATCACTCAATCTGCTGATC
>Ga0209379_10000824_pt1 | contig 22547 bp, 22 predicted proteins | sample tdDd001_FD_187124 | JGI IMG/M metagenome (GOLD analysis project Ga0209379, IMG submission 187124) | Marine sediment microbial communities from the Atlantic coast under amendment with organic carbon and nitrate - tdDd00.1 (SPAdes)... | ecosystem: Environmental > Aquatic > Marine > Coastal >...
CGCCTTGGAGGTAATCCAACATGCCGCATACGCGAATACTGATCTCAGATAAATCACACTGACCTTGAATGCCTGCCGCACAAAGTGTGTCTACATTGTCAAAAATATTCGCATTGCGTTTCGCGATAGCAAGCTGCTGATGTTGCTGGCGCAACTCCTTCTGCTTTTTAACTTGCAGTAATAAGTAGCCCGCGTAAGAGCCAAGGCCGATAATAATCAAACCGCCCATAGAGGCTAACAAAGTTACTGACATAAGCTAAAACTATTCCTTAAAGTCGCTCAGATCCATGTCTTCAAATTGAGACAATAGATCATCATCGTTGTTCGATTTTTTACTCACTGCTGGCTCAGGCGCCTCTTCTTCTGGCTGCTCTTCTTCAAACAAACCCAGTTGCTTCATCAGCACTTCAATACGGTCAAGTTTCTCATCAACGTATTTCTGTAGGCCACCACCGAGTTTCTCGCCGCTTTCTAAGCGATCAAGCAATACCATCAGTTGTGCATCTTGCTCTAGCATTTCCAGCTCTTGTTCGGCAGACAAACGGCGCTGCTGCTTAGTTGGCTTTTGCTTCGGCTCAATGATCAATGGAATTTTCTTTTTGCTGCCTAAACGCGGATCACGCGCTTGACCGCCATTGCCTTGCTGTTTCTGGCTCGCTTCTGAATGGCGGCTGCCAGATTTTAGTCCTTTACGCTTTTTGTCTCTTTTGCGTAAACGACCTTCAACGTCAGACTCGCTACGGTTGCGCGTAACGATAACTTCCGGTGCCCCTGCGGCTCCCGGCTTTCTTGATTTTTTACTACGACTCATTACTGGGCTTCCTCAGTAAAATAACATCATTGCCAATAAATTCGAGTTGGAGTCCATCCCGCGCTGCCAAGTATTTAAAGGTAGCTTGGCTAAAAAAGCTCACATGCGTGAGGTCATTCTTATAGTGCCATCCGGCGAACGCTTCCACGCTTTTCACTAGCTTGGTCATAACACCAATCCAGCCGCCTGGTTTGACTAAACTCAACCATTGCTGCCATACCGTTTTAGGATCGTAAAGATGCTCTATTACTTCGGTAGCAGTCATAAAGTCATACGTTGTGTCTAATACCTGCTTATCGGGGTAATAGTAGATATCGTATAACGCCATGGTGTGTCCCCGCTCTTCCATCATTACTGATAGTGTCGGCCCTGGGCCACAGCCAAAATCTATCCCTTGAGAGGGTGCCGGTAAACGCTCGCTCATTGGCTCCGCCATGCGGCTCAAAAAGCGTCGATAACCTTGGTCACTCGGATCGTTCTCATGTAAATCATAATGCGCTTTTTCGCTGATCGCATCCAATCTTTGCTGCGGATCGACAAACACAAACTGGCATTGGCTGCACTGCAGATACTGCCTGCGTTTGTCTGCAAAAAAGTCGACAACCTGAGTGTGGTCACAAAGTGGACATGGGTGCATTCTGACATCCTCTATTCGGGATGCGCAACATACCAGAAAGTGATGCTCGAGTGGAGTTTTATTGAGCACTTTCTCAAAAATTGGCTCTGAAAATACAAAAAAGCAGCAGTTTGAGCTGCAGCTTTTTTATTCAAGCTTGATTGGCAGCTCATTTCGTTACTTGAGGCAACGTGGAGCAAGCCGATTTTAAGCGATAATTTAGTGCAAACCGCCGACGTATTTCGACAAGATTTCGATGTCGTCATCGGTCAGTTTCTTCGCCACATCCCGCATCATGGCATTCATGTCGTTATTACGCTCATCGGAGCGGAACTTAAGCAACTGAGCTTTAACGTAGTCACTATGTTGGCCAGAAATTTTAGGGAAGCCAGACAACTCGGTACCATTACCACGCGGGCCATGACAGGCAATACAAGCGGTGACCTCACGGTCCAAATCACCCATTTGATACAGCACTTTCCCCTTCGCGACCACCTCTTCCGGTGTTGAGTTGTCGGAAATTGGCAAAGAGGCATAATAAGCGGCAAGGTCGGCCATATCTTGTTCAGTCAATGGCATGGCCATGGCGCTCATCACAGGGTCGAAGCGACCTTGCTTACCGGACGTTAGCATACCAAGCTTAAGCTCTTGCATTTGCTTCTCAAGATACTTACCGTGCTGTCCCGCCAATTTAGGATAAGTGGTGATTAAACTATTGCCATCTGTACCATGACAGGCGGCGCAAGTTGCTGATTTTGCTTTGCCAGCTTCAATACTACCTTGAGCCCACGCAGTGCAGCTGGCCAATAAACTCAAGATTAGCGCTAATTTTTTCATGACATTCCATTATTATTATTAAGCTTCCAGTACCACGTTAAGTGGTTGCTCATGGTACAATAGGCGACCTTATACCGATAACGGTTATTTTACACAATTTAACGAAAAAGTAATCATTCGACTACACAAAGACGAGATGGAGTTAACAGTGAGCGCAAAAATTCATTACCAAAACACACATTTTATTACCAGTGCGCCCGATATTCGCCATCTTCCTGAAGATATCGGTATCGAAGTGGCGTTTGCTGGGCGCTCAAATGCGGGTAAATCAAGCGCGCTTAATCGCCTGACCAACCAAAAAAGCCTAGCGAAAACCAGTAAAACACCAGGACGTACTCAGCTCATCAACTTGTTTAAAGTGTGTGAGCACTGCCATATTGTCGATCTGCCTGGATACGGCTTTGCCCAAGTCCCACTAGAAATGAAAAAGAAATGGCAGAAATCGCTGGGTGAATACCTACAAAAACGCGAATCGCTAAAAGGCCTAGTGGTATTAATGGATATTCGCCACCCGATGAAAGATCTCGACCAACAGTTAATCTTCTGGGCGGTCGACTCTAATATTCCAGTACAAGTTTTACTGACTAAAGCTGACAAACTAAAGAGCGGTGCGCGTAAAGCCCAGTTGCTGAAGATCCGTAAAGATGCACAGGGTTTCGGCCCTAACGTCGAGGTAGACCTGTTCTCGTCTCTAAAAGGAATTGGCGTTGATCAACTGCGTGCGAAGTTAGACCAATGGTTTGCACCAGCACTCATTGAGCCAGAACTAGATGATGCAGAGCCAAGCTCTGACAGCGAAGAATAAGCTTGGCTTAAACCGCTAATAAAGTCCCCACCAGTTAGGTGGGGCAACGGGAGAGAAATAGGAGTTATTATTATCTTTATGGCTGAAAATCATTCAATATCTCGCTAAAAAACTCAAGTTCTTTCTCGCTGTTTTTGTCTAAACCTTGCGATTCCACCCGTTTCTTCACCGCCCCCACTCCCATCTGTCTCGCTTATGTGTCGCAAACAAATGCCCTGCCACTTATTTCTTATAAAAAATTATTTACGCTAAATTAGGTATCTTTATTACACTTTCAAAATTGCCCATTTTTTGCACCAAGACGGATTAAAAAATGAGCTGTACATAAGTGGCAAATCGCGCAGGGAATTAAACAGAAGTTGAAAAAGAAAAATGAGAAAGACTTGGCAGGGCGAAAGCTCACAGAAAAGTGACTTGTAAGCATTTGTTTTGGCACAATAAAAAACGCCCCAGTCAAAAACTGACTGGGGCGGCTGAATCAGCCTAATCCAATAACGTGAAACAAAAGGTCTGAAAGATAGAACATCTTACCTCTGTACCCTACGAGAGATAATGTACAACATTTACCCAGAAATGGGAACCACTTTCGTAAGTTTTTTTCATGATTCTTTGGTTAAAACATACAAAAAGTTTTATTTCGTTTTACTTTATTAACATAAAAAAAAAGCCAGCTTGTGCGCTGGCTCATGTAATTTGCTCGATTTTGCTTAAAAAGTGATTAGTGGGCTTGATCCCAGTTGTCTCCATGGCCTGCTTCGGCCACGAGAGGAACATCGAGTTCCGCCGCTGATTCCATCAGTTTCTGTACTTTACTTTCAACTTGCGCCAATGCCGACTCTTCTACCTCAAACACCAATTCATCGTGCACTTGCATCAACAGTTTTACTTTGCCTTCGCCGTGAGCTTGGATCCACTCATCGACAAGCAGCATCGCCTTTTTAATGATGTCTGCTGCTGTGCCTTGCATTGGGGCGTTGATCGCCGCGCGCTCGGCCGCTTTACGACGCATACCATTGCGAGAGTTAATTTCTGGCAAGTGCAGACGGCGACCCCAGATCGTCTCGACGAAGCCTTGCTCAGTTGCAGCAGAGCGGGTGTCTTCCATGTACTGCATGACGCCCGGGTAGCGCTCAAAGTAAGTATCCATGTAGTTTTGCGCTTCACCGCGAGGAATACCCAGCTGTTTGGCCAAACCAAATGCACTCATGCCGTAAATCAAACCAAAGTTAATCGCTTTGGCGCGGCGGCGCTGCTCGGAAGTAACCTGATCTATCTCGATCCCCATCACTTCAGCCGCCGTGGCAGCATGAATGTCTTTACCGTGGGCAAAGGCATCCAATAGGGCTTTATCGCCTGACAGGTGCGCCATGATGCGCAGTTCGATTTGCGAGTAATCGACCGCGAGAATTTTCCAACCATGCGGCGCAACAAACGCTTGGCGAATACGGCGCCCTTCTTGGTTACGGATCGGGATGTTCTGTAAGTTAGGATCAGTCGACGACAAACGACCCGTCGCCGTTACCGCTTGATGATAAGAGGTGTGCACACGCCCTGTCGATGGGTTGATCATCTTCGGCAACTTATCGGTGTATGTCGACTTCAGCTTAGCCAGGCCACGATACTCCAAAATAAGCTTAGGCAGTGGGTAATCGAGCGCCAGCTCTTGCAACACTTCCTCATTGGTAGATGGTGCGCCAGACGGGGTTTTCTTGATCACTGGCAAGCCCATTTGCTCAAATAAGATCGCTTGCAGCTGTTTTGGTGAGCTTAAGTTGAACTCTTGCTCTGCGACTTCGAACGCTTTTTGCTCTAATTCATCCAGACGCGCGGCAATCTCTTGCGACTGAGCGCCAAGCAGCATGTCATCCACCAAAACACCGGTACGTTCAATGCGTGATAGCACCGGCACGAGCGGCACTTCTAACTCATGGTAGATACGGCTCAGTTTCTCGTCTTGTTCAATATTAGCGTAAATACGGTTATGCAATCGCAACGTTACATCCGCATCTTCAGCGGCGTACGGCGCAGCCTGCTCTAACTCAATTTGGTTAAAGGTAAGCTGCTTTTTGCCTTTACCCGCTAATGACTCAAAAGAGATGCAGCTGTGCTGAAGGAAGCGCAGCGCGAGGCTATCCATGTCTTGTTTACCACCCACACTGTTATAAACGTAGGAAGCCAGCATGGTGTCGTGTTGGATGCCTTGCATGTCAATATCGTAACGGGCTAATACGCTCGCATCGTATTTGAGGTTTTGGCCCACTTTCGCCAAAGTGACATCTTCAAGCAGCGGTTTTAGTTGAGCCAGCACCCAATCACGCTCAAGTTGCTGCGGTGCGTCTAAGTAGTCGTGAGCAACCGGTACGTAAGCGGCCTCCCCCTCGGCAATTGCAAACGAGACACCCACTAAATTCGCCACCATATAGTCTAGGCTGTCGGTTTCGGTATCAAAAGCAATCAGCGGAGCGGCTTTCAGTTTATCCAACCAAGCCGTAAAGCTTGCTTGGTCAAGAATGGTTTGGTACTGGCTGCGATCAATCGTCACGGCCGACGTATCAATACTGCTGGTGGTGGCCGCGGTCGATGGTTTTTCTATCGCTTCCACTTCACCGGTACCGCCCTCTAATAGCTCATTAAGCCATGACTTAAACACCAACTGACCGAACAGTTGAATTAACTCGTCTTTATTTGGCGTACTTTTTACCAGTGACTCTGGCGTCTCTTCAAGCTCGACATCCAGTTTGATGGTCGCCAGTTGGTAAGACATCAGAGCGTCTTCTTTGTTGTCGACCAGTTTCTTGGCCATGGTTTTAGAACCACGGAAACCGAGTGGGGCAATGTCATCAAGGCGTTCGTACAAAGTATCGAGGCCGCCAATACCTTGCAGTAAAGCGGTAGCGGTTTTGTCGCCCACCCCAGGTACACCCGGGATGTTATCGACTTTATCGCCCATCAGGGCGAGGTAGTCGATGATAAGCTCTGGCGGAATACCAAATTTCTCGACCACGCCTTCTCTGTCCATCACCACATTGGTCATGGTGTTGATCAAGGTGACGTTCTCATCCACCAACTGCGCCATGTCCTTATCACCAGTACTAATAAGAACAGGCATACCGGCTTTCGATGCTTGCGCAGCCAAGGTGCCAATCACGTCATCCGCTTCAACCCCCGGAATCGAGATAAGCGGCAAGCCCATCGCGCGAATAACCTTATGCAGTGGCTCAATTTGGCAACGCAAGTCGTCCGGCATTGAAGGGCGATTGGCTTTGTATTCTGGGTACATGTCATCACGGAAGGTTTTACCCTTGGCATCAAAGATCACCGCGATACGATCCGACGAAAACTGGCGCATCATGCTACGCAGCATATTAACCACGCCATACACTGCATTGGTTGGGATCTCACCATTACTCATAGTGCCAGGGTAAGCATGGAAAGCTCGATAAAGATACGATGAGCCATCGATAAGAATAAGAGGGTTTTCTGGTATGGTTGCCATAATCTGATTGATCCAATGCAGTGCAAAAAAATGTCTGCTTAGGATGCCATGACTCGCCAGTGGATGCCATGAATTCTCTTTTCTATTCGAGATTTAACGACCAGTTAGTGAGCATTTACTCAACAATCAAGCCAATTTGGCGATACGCCAACCCTCGTTGCGCAACAGATTGGCACCGCATCTGTGGATAACTCTGTTGGTAAAAGTTATCCACCGACAATTAACAATGATTTTTCGGCCGAAATAAAACAACTAAATCATGAAAAATCAACAAGTTAGCCCAAACGGATCACCATGATCTTTGATCTTTTTATGATCTTGCCTTGTGGAAAATATTTCAGCGTTATCAAGACCAGCACAGTAAGTTAAATAAAATTATTGTCGCAATAGTCGCCAAATAGTGATGAATTATTAATAAAATTGGGGGGTTTAATGCAAAGAGGGGCGCCGAAAAAAAAGAAAGCGACATCGAATGATGTCGCCTAGCAAAAGTGGTCAAAACCATCAGCAGTTAGTGCTGCTATCGCTTTGCCTTAAAGCTTAAATTACACTGGAAGCAATGTGAGCAATGTCGTGTCGTTCAAGAAGGGCGGCATCAAACTAAAAAGCCATCTGGAGGCTGTTTGGCATATTTGCTTTGTTCCCGAAGACAGTTAAATAATAACCATTCTCACTTAGATATCAAGCCCTAAATGATAATTTTTCTCATTTAATTTTCAAATTGCTTACCAAAGCGAATTCTTGACTCTAGGCTGTCCTCATATTTATCTATATTTTCAATTAGATAACCATTTTTCAGCAACAAACACAGCATGCCCGTAAATCGATTACGGGATTTCACTTCCAGGCGCTTAAAGCCCTTACCCACCACCTCTCGCTCCTGTGCCTCAAGCAATGCCTGCGCAACCCCTAGCCTACGCCCTTGAGGGCTCACGCCGCCAAACCAGCTATAATAACGGTGACTATCCAGCGCATAACCAATTTTGAAGCCAACCAACTCACCTTGGTGCTCTGCCAGCAACACCAACACATCTTGTTTATCACTCAAGCGCGCCGATAAGCTCGCCTGCGTTTCTTTATGGGCAAATTCCGGGATCTGCTCGACCACCGCTACACATTCCGCCAAGCTCCCTAGCCTAATCTTCATCTCACCCTCCAAAAACAAAAAAGCCGAGGTTACCCCCAGCTTAATTCATTACTTCACAAGTCAGCACTGTCGCTCTTAGCTCTTAGCTTTCCACACTTAGCCTTAGCGCTCAGCCAACCACTCAGCTACGTCTTTAGCAAAGTAGGTCAAAATGCCATCTGCGCCGGCGCGCTTAAAGCAAAGCAATGATTCCATGACGGTTTCACGCTCTTTTAGCCAGCCGTTTTGAATCGCCGCTTTGTGCATCGCGTATTCACCCGAGACTTGGTAAGCAAAGGTGGGAACCTGCAACTCGCTTTTCACTCGGCGAACAATGTCCAAATATGGCATACCTGGCTTCACCATCACCATATCGGCGCCTTCATTGATATCCATCGCAACTTCATGCAAGGCTTCATCGCTATTGGCTGGGTCCATTTGGTAGTTTTTCTTATCGCCACCTTTTAGGTTTGCCGCCGAGCCGACTGCATCACGGAACGGGCCATAATAACAAGAGGCGTATTTCGCTGAGTAAGCCATGATTTGGGTGTGAATGTAGCCCGCTTCTTCAAGCGCTTCACGGATCTTACCAATTCGGCCATCCATCATATCGGATGGCGCGACCACATCGGCGCCCGCTTCTGCGTGAGACAGAGCTTGCTTGATCAGCACTTCGGTCGTCTCATCATTTTGCACATAACCGGTCTCATCAATGATGCCATCTTGACCGTGGGTAGTGAACGGGTCGAGTGCGACATCGGTGATCACGCCCATTTCAGGCACATGCTCTTTTAACAAGCGAACCGCACGCTGGACTAAGCCATCGGCGTTATGCGCCTCTGCCGCACAAATGCTTTTTGCATCCTGCGTGACAACCGGAAAGAGTGCGATGGCTGGGACACCAAGTTTCGCGAGGTACTGCGCTTCTTCGAGCATTAAATCGATAGAAAGACGTTCAATTCCCGGCATCGACTCCACCACTTCACGACGATTTTTACCCATGAGAATAAACATCGGGTAAATCAGATCATTTACCGAAAGTTGGTTTTCAGCCATCAGGCGGCGGCTAAAATCGTGTTTGCGCATACGGCGCATACGGCGCCCTGGAAATTGACCTTGAATTGAAACAGACACGCGATTCTCCTTGTCTGGTATGAAACTACAGAAACTATAACCACTCAAAGGTTAAGTGACTAGCCTTAAAGCACAAAACTGCCTCAAAGCAGGTAAAAAGCCAACGGGCAATCGATACCCATAACCGCCCAGCATGCACCAGCGGCGACCCAATAGTGGCTTACTGGTGGCATTTAACAGCCACTGTTTTATAATTTGGTTTCATTCTCTAGATAAATAACCCTCATGATTGATACCCACGCCCATATTTACGCCACCGAATTTGATGTTGACCGCGAGCAAGTGATCCAGCGCGCTAAAGCCCAAGGGGTGGAAAAAATCTTGATGCCCAATATCAATCTAGACTCCATTGAGCCAATGTTGATGACCCAAGCGGCTTACCCCGATGTGTGCCACTCCATGATGGGGCTACACCCGTGTTATGTCGATGAGAACGTCGACCAAAGCTTATCGATTGTGCGCAGCTGGTTTGAGAAGCACGATTTTATCGCGGTAGGCGAAATCGGTATCGACCTTTATTGGGACAAGACTTTTCGCGCCGAACAAGAGCGAGCTTTTATCACTCAATTAAATTGGGCGAAAGAGCTAAAACTGCCCGCGGTGATCCACACCCGCGATTCGATTGCAGAAACCCTTGCACTACTGAAGACAGTTCAAGATGGCTCACTGAGCGGCATTTTCCACTGCTTTGGCGGCAGCGTAGAGGAAGCAAAAGCCATCACTGAGCTGGGGTTTCATCTGGGTTTGGGTGGGGTTACGACATTCAAAAATGGCGGGATGGATAAAGTCCTGCCCGAGCTTGATTTAAACAGCATCGTACTGGAAACCGATTGCCCTTATTTAGCGCCAGCGCCGCACCGAGGTAAACGTAACGAGCCGAGCTATACTGAGCTCGTGGCCGCTCGAGTCGCACAACTGACGGAGCGCAGCCTTGACGAGGTTATCAATATCACCAACCACAACACCAAAACTCTGTTCCACTTAAGTTAAGCTAATCCATCACTAACAGATACAAAAACGGCACGAGGGAAACTCGTGCCGTTTTTATTGATACCAAAGCGAGAAGATTACTCTTCGGCTTGTTCCGACTCTTCGTCTGCATCGGGCTTACGCACGTAAAAGCGCGCAAAGAACAGCCCAACTTCAAACAACAAACACATTGGGATTGCCAACAGTGTTTGAGAAATAATATCTGGCGGGGTGAGCATCATGCCGACCACAAAGGCTGCCACCACGATATAAGGCCGCTTCTCACTTAATGTTTTAACGTCTGTCGCGCCTGTCCAGCAAAGCAAAATAATCGCCACTGGCACTTCAAAAGCGATACCAAACGCCATAAATAGCGCCAGCACAAAATCGAGATAACTGGCGATGTCGGTAGCAAATTCCACGCCCCCTAGTGATATCGCGGTGAAAAATCCAAACACCAACGGAAATACCACAAAGTAAGCAAAGGCCACGCCACAGTAAAACAGCAGTGAACTGGAAATCAGCAACGGCACAATTAAACGCCGCTCATGCTTATACAAGCCTGGCGCGATAAATGCCCAGATCTGATACAAAATCAATGGCACTGCGACAAAAATCGACGCCACTAATGTCAGTTTTAACGGGGTAAAGAAAGGCGATGCAACATCGGTTGCGATCATCGTTGCCCCTTCTGGCAGCCTTTCTATCAAAGGCGAAGAAACGAACTCATAAATATCGTTGGCAAACCATATTAGCGCAATAAACACCACGACCACCGAGACTATCGCTTTTAATAGTCGGTTTCGTAGTTCAATCAGGTGGCTAATTAAGGGTTGCGTTTGCTCAACTGAAGCCATATCAACCTCTACAACGGGGATCAAAAAGAGCTGCTTGGCAGCTCTTACTCATCGGCTTTTTTTTCAGGAGTTGCCGCATCATCTTTCTTAGCATACGGCCGTTGAACATCCTGAGCCGCTTTCTTTAGCTCATTCACCGAGGCTTGCAAGTCAGGGGATAAGTCACTCATGCCCATTTTCTCTGCTTTTTTCAGATTGTCTTGCAGCTCTTGAACTTTTAATTCGTGTGATAACTCATCTTTAACGCTGTTGGCCATGTTTTTTGCTGTGCTAATAAAGCGCGAAACACTGCGGATAGCGACGGGTAAGCGCTCAGGTCCTAAGACCACGAGCCCAACCACAGAGATTAATATCAGCTCCCAAAAACCGATATCAAACACGACTTATGCCTGCTCTTTATCTTTTTTGCTTTCAGCACTGCTTTCTGGTTGTTCAGCCTGCTTCTGCTCAATGTTTTTTTGGTCGAAGTCTGCGTCTGCATCTTTTTTCTCTGCAGCAACTTCTTCGTCGCTCATGGCCTTCTTAAAGCCTTTTACTGCGCTACCTAAGTCACCACCGATATTACGTAGTTTCTTTGTACCAAACAGCAAGATGACGATAACGGCAATGATCAATAGTTGCCAAATACTAATTCCACCCATGTTATTTTTTACCTCGGGTTAGTTTATAAACAGACTGTAGAAAATAGTCTAACGCTTAATCGCGATAAGCTCGCCAACTAAGCAACCAAAATGTGACGCCAGCGATACCGCTGCCCAACGCAAATTGTGAAAACCCTCCAGAAACAAGGATCGCACCACAAATTACCAAAGTCGCGCCAATACCAAATAAGAACCGCCCCGTAGCATCTTGTCGTTTGCTGGCACGGTAGCCTTGATAAAACTGCTCCATCTTATGATTGAAGGCTTTACCTTGCTTTAAGCTGTCGTAAAGCAGCTCTGGCAACTCTGGTAGTTTCTCTGCCCAAAACGGTGCGCGCTCTTTGACCGCGTTAACCACCGCTTGTGGGCCGACTTGATTTGCCATCCATTTTTCTAAGAATGGTTTGGCGGTTTCCCATAAATCAAGCTGAGGATACAACTGACGGCCGAGACCTTCAATATACAGCAAGGTTTTTTGTAACAATACTAATTGCGGCTGCACTTCCATATTAAAACGACGAGCGGTATTAAAGAGGTTGAGCAACACATGACCAAACGATATTTCACACAAAGGTTTGGCAAAAATTGGCTCGCACACCATGCGAATCGCAAACTCGAACTCTTGAATATTGGTGTCGGCGGGAACCCAGCCAGAATCCACATGTAATTCAGCCACTTTGCGATAATCACGATTAAAAAAGGCTAAGAAGTTTTCCGCCAAATAGCGCTTATCTTCGCTGTTTAACGTGCCGACGATACCGCAATCAAGCCCAATCCACATTGGGTTTTCTGGGTGCTCTGGTTTAACAAACACATTGCCCGGGTGCATGTCAGCATGGAAAAAACTGTCGCGAAAGACTTGGGTAAAGAAAACGCTCACCCCACGCTCAGCCAGCAACTTCATGTTGGTGCCGTTCGCTTTTAGGCTATCGATGTCCGAAACCTGGATGCCATAGATGCGCTCCGACACCATCAGGTCGCGGCTGCTTAATTCTGGGATCACCTCTGGCACATACAGCTCTTCGCTGCCGGCAAAGTTTCGTCTTAACTGAATAGCATTGGCGGCTTCTCGGCGGAGGTCGAGTTCATCTAATAAGGTTTTTTCGTACTCACGCACCACCTCAACAGGCTTAAGGCGCCTTGCTTCAGGCAGCGCTTTGGCGACGATGCGCGCCATGCGATACATCAGTTTTAAATCGGCATCGATAACGGGCTTAATGTCAGGGCGAATGATCTTTAACACCACTTCACGGCCGCTCTCTTTTAACTTAGCGGTATGAACTTGGGCAATAGAAGCCGACGCCAGCGGCTCGATATCAAAATCACTAAACCAGTTTTCTAGTGGCCCACCTAAGGCGATTTCCATCTGCGCTTTAGCCAGCGCCCCATCAAACGGCGCGACTTGGTCTTGGAGCAGCGCCAGTTGGTCGGCGATGTGCGGAGGAAACAAATCACGGCGAGTCGACATCATTTGGCCAAATTTGATCCAAACCGGGCCAAGGGTTTGCAACGCTAAACGCAGGCGCTCCCCCATCGGCTTATCTTGATGGCGATGTTTAAGCCAGAACAGACCACGGCGAGCCAAAAGCGGCGCTTTGGTCAATTGGTGTTCTGGCATCAGTTCATCGAGGCCGTACTCCAGCTGAACTTTAATAATGCGATATAAACGGCGCAGCTCGGTCGGGGTCATGCTTTCTCCACCAGACGGTAAAAACGCGCCTCTAACGAAGCAAAACGCTCGCTGAGTTCGTCCACTTGGTCACAAAAATGGACCACTTCCAGTGGTGCTGGGGCAATTTTCCACTCTTCTGTTAGCGCTTGTGCCATGTGGCGCTGCTGCTTTTCACCGCTCTGTTTCAGCCACTCCACCCCTTGCTTCACACCAGAGACCAAGGTGTGAGCCACGACATCGCCGGTTAAGCGGGAAAGCCACTCTTCGACATCGGGTTTGGCATCGGTCAGGAGCTTGGCAAAATTTTGCGCCAGCTGAATGTCCCCTTCGAGGTCGAGCTTATCTTGTTTAATAAGGCGAGTGATGTTGGACTGTTCGCGCAACTCGGGCAACACGCTTAAGTGCAAGCTCAAGAAGCAATCGGGCACACCTTCATAGTGCGCCAGCACATCGACTTGCTGGCTAAACACAAACGTCAGCCTTTTTGAAAACTCTTTCAGCTCAACTTGGATCACTTGCCCTTTCAGGCGCGTCATGCGGCGCACCAATTGCGGGTCATCTTGAATAAGGGTGTTCAGGCCGGTTTCAATCGCCGCCGTCACGAGTGGATCAAATGGCATCTCGACCTCAGAACTTATAACCGCGGTGCAGCGCTACGATGCCGCCGGTTAAGTTGTAATAGTTAGCTTGTTCAAAACCTGCCGATTCCATCATTCCCTTCAAGGTTTCTTGGTCAGGGTGCATGCGAATCGACTCGGCCAAATAACGGTAACTGTCGGCGTCGTTTGCGATCACTTCACCCATTTTAGGCAATAGGTGGAAAGAGTACGCGTCGTAGATTTTTGATAGCGGCTCAAAAACGGGCTTAGAAAACTCAAGCACCAACAAACGGCCACCCGGTTTAAGCACTCGGAACATCGAGCGCAACGCTTTATCTTTATCGGTCACATTACGCAGGCAAAAGCTGATGGTAATGCAGTCAAAATAGTCATCAGGGAAAGGCAGCTCTTCTGCATTGGCTTGAACATAGTGAACGTTACCCACAATACCGCTGTCGCGCAGTTTGTCGCGGCCCACATTGAGCATCGAGTTATTGATGTCAGCCAAAATAACATGACCTTTCTCACCCACAATGCGAGAAAACTTAGCGGTTAAATCGCCAGTGCCTCCACCAAGATCCAGCACGCGCTGACCCGGACGTACCCCACTGCAATCGATAGTGAAGCGCTTCCATAAACGATGCACACCACCTGACATCAAGTCGTTCATAATGTCGTACTTGGCCGCTACCGAATGAAATACTTCGGCGACTTTAGCGACTTTTTCGTCTTTTGCTACGGTTTCAAAACCAAAATGGGTCGTTTCTTGTGATTGAACTGTTGAGTTTAATTGCGCGCTTACTTCTGTCATGATCCTTCCTCGTTAACAATTCCGTATCAAGAATTGCAGCCACCTAGTCTACTTTATCCTCAACCTGATGTCTTTCCACTAAGGCGTCATTTTGGGCAATTTCTAGCAAACTCGGTGATATGGAGCGTTTTACTTCCACCCCCAGCTCCTTAAAGCTCTCGGCTTGGCGCAGAACATTACCCCGGCCTGTAGCCAGTTTGTTAAGCGCACCTTGGTAGTTTTGATTGGCTTTATCCAGCGCGCCACCTAGGTTTTCCATATCAGAAAGAAATAGTCGCAGCTTGTCGTATAACTTGCTGGCCCGATCGGCAATCACTTGAGCATTTTGATTTTGTCTTTCGTTACGCCATAGGTTGTCGATGGTGCGCAGCGCCACCAGCAAGGTGGTTGGGCTCACCAAGATAATGTTCTGCTCCATGGCGTCTTTGACCAAACTTGGGTCAGCTTGGATCGCCACTTGAAAAGCGGGCTCGACCGGAATAAACATCAGCACGTAATCTAAGCTCGAGATCCCTTTGAGCTTATGGTAATCCTTCACGCTTAAGCCTTTAATATGACTACGCAAAGCAAGCAAGTGCTCACCCAACGCTTGGTCTCGCTCTGCGTCAGTCTCGGCATGAAAATAGCGTTCGTATGCCACCAAGGCCATTTTCGAGTCAACCACCACTTGTTTATTGTGCGGCAAGTGGACGATCACGTCAGGCTGGTAGCGTTTACCCGCTTCATCTTGCAGGCTGACTTGGGTTTGGTATTCGTGCCCTTCACGCAGGCCCGACTCAGACAACACCCGAGCCAACACTACCTCTCCCCAATTGCCCTGCTGTTTATTGTCGCCTTTGAGCGCTTGGGTTAAGTTGAGCGCCTCGCGGCTCATCTGTTCGTTGAGCTTTTGCAAGTTACGTAGCTCGTGTACAAGGGTGTGGCGCTCTTTCGCTTCATAGCCAAAACTGTCGGTTACTTGTTTTTTAAAACCTTCGATTTGGTCTTTTAATGGTGAAAGTAACCCTTCCAAGCTTTGGCGGTTTTGCTGGTCGACCTTGGCCGTCTTGACTTCAAACAGCTGGTTGGCCAAATGTTCAAACTGTTGGGTTAATCGCTGCTCGGCATTTTCCAGCAAGGCGAGCTTTTCTTGGCTGGCTTGGCGCTCTTGAGTGTGGCGCGCCTCCTGCTCACGGCGAGTCGCTTCGCTATCGGCCAAGCGTTGGCGCAGTTGGTCTAGGTCGGCGTTCAGCTGTTGTTTTTCTTGCTTTAACGCCTCCAAATAGCGCAGCTTTTCTACCGCCGCCATCATTTTGCCGTGTGATTGTTTTAGCTCGAAAGCGGCCTTGTCTCGCTCGCTATCCAGCTGTTCCAAATCGGTTTGCGCCTCTTTGAGCGCCTGCTTGGTATTGCTGTGCCACTGTTTTTCGGTGTCTAACTGCTGGGCCAAAAGCTCGCTAGAAAGCTGCATTTTTTGTTTTATCCACCAGCCGACACACACACCACCCACGGCTAGCCCCGCCACCGCGGCGATAAGTATCTGTTGATTTTGAATGACCCACTGCATAGCAATTGCCTAATTGTCTGACTTTGTTACTCTTGATGATATTTTTATACTGGATAAATGTCCAGTTTTAGCGCCGTATAATGGCCGCTATATTAGCCGTCTTAGTTTCTTTTACTGTGAGCACAATAATGATAAATGAGCGTCGAGCCCTCGGCTTTGGAATTAGCGCAGTACTGCTTTGGTCGACGGTGGCCACCGCCTTTAAGCTCACCTTAGCCGAGCTGACCCCCATTCAAATGCTCACCGCGGCGAGTATTGTCTCTGCGATAGCGCTGCTGCTCATCTGCCGCGTGCAAGGTAAGTTGTCACAACTGGGCAGCACCTTTGCCGCCAATCCTTTTTATTACCTGCTACTCGGGCTCATCAACCCGCTGGGCTATTACCTGATTTTATTTAAAGCCTACGATCTGTTGCCCGCCTCGCAAGCCCAGCCGCTCAACTACAGCTGGGCGATCACCCTGACCTTAATGGCGGCGGTGTTTCTTGGCCAAACCATTCGCAAACAAGACTGGTTCGCCGCCGCGCTGGGCTATTTCGGTGTGGTGGTGATCGCCACTAAAGGCGACCTACTGGCGCTCAATTTTGACAGCCCGCTCGGGGTGGGCCTTGCCCTACTCTCGACCTTGCTGTGGGCAGGTTATTGGATTTTGAACACCAAAAACAAAGCCGACCCCATTTTAGGGGTGTTGCTGGGCTTTTTGGTCGCGCTGCCGTTTGCGATTGGTTTGTGTTTTTACGAAGGGGCGAGCCTCAACCAGATCACGTGGCGCGGCTGGGCGGCGGTTACTTACGTTGGTCTGTTTGAAATGGGCGTCACTTTTGTCCTATGGCTAAGCGCACTTAAAGCCACCAACAACACCGCTCGGATCAGCAACTTGATTTTCACTTCGCCGTTTATCTCGCTGATGCTGCTGGCAACCATTATTGGTGAAGAGATCCACCCATCGACGTTAGTGGGCTTAGTGCTAATCGTGATTGGCCTGGTGGTACAACAGATCAAATTTAAGCCCAAAACCAACCAAGCCTTAAATCAATAAAAAAAACGCGCTTGCCAACCAGCAAGCGCGTTTTTTCTCTGTTCAAGCGCATTCACTCCAGCCGTATTAAGCGTGCTGCCCCGCCACATAGCCACTCGACCACGCCCACTGAAAATTATAGCCGCCGAGCCAACCGGTCACGTCCATCACTTCGCCAACAAAGTACAAACCCGGCACCTGTTTGGCCTGCATGGTTTTTGACGAGAGTTGGTCGGTATCCACGCCGCCCAGGGTGACTTCCGCGGTGCGGTAGCCTTCGGTGCCGTTAGGTAGGATCTGCCAGTTTTCTAAATGCGCGACCATCGCGACGATCTCTTTAGGATTAAACTGCTTAAGCGGTTTGTCTTGCAGCTCTTTACGCTCAATGAGCACTTCGACTAGGCGCTTTGGCAGCACTTTGGCTAAGGTGTTCTTTAAGCTTTGGTTAGGGTGTTTTTCTCGCGATTGGGTCAACAGTTCCATCACGTCTGCATCAGGGACTAAGTTAATCGCCACCTGCTGGCCTGCCTGCCAAAAAGAGGAGATTTGCAGTACCGATGGGCCAGACAGGCCGCGGTGGGTAAACAGCAGTGCCTCTTTGAACACAGTGCCGTCTTGGGCGGTGATCTCGGCTGGGATCGCAATGCCCGAGAGTGCTTCTAAGTCTTGCTTATCTTGTTTGTGCAGAGTAAATGGCACCAAACCCGCGCTGGTTGGCAGCACGTTCAAACCAAACTGCTCGGCGATCTGATAGCCATATGGGGTTGCCCCAAGCTTAGGCATCGACAAGCCGCCAGTAGCGACCACCAATGACTCGCACTCAATCACATCGGTATTGGCGTGCAGGCAAAAGCCCGACTCATTTTTTTCAATCGAATGAATATCGGTGCGATAGCGCTGGGTTACGCCCGCTAACTCACACTCTTTGAGCAACATCTCAACAATCTGTTTGGCGCTGTCTAAACAAAACAGCTGACCGTGGTCACGCTCTTCAAAGTCGATGGCGTACTTAGAGACCAGAGAGATAAAGTCCCAGTTGGTATATTGCGATAAAGCAGACTTAACGAAATGCGGATTGTGGCACAGGTAGTTATGCGCCGTCACATCGTAGTTGGTGAAGTTACAGCGACCACCGCCAGAGATCAAAATCTTACGGCCTGGCTTTTTGGCGTTATCGACCAACAACACGCGGCGTCCTCGCTTGCCTGCTTCTGCTGCGCACATCAAGCCCGCCGCGCCTGCGCCAATCACCACTACATCGAATTTGTTGCTCATACACCACTACCTAGAAATAAAAAAAAGATGCGCGAAGTTTCGCGCATCCTTGCAATTTGGACGCTATTTTAACCACTATTTGTTGTGGGCGCTACTAAAGCACAAAGGCCATCAACAAAGTAATCCCCAATAGGGCAAAGGTGAGTACAAACAGCTCTCGAACCTTAATGCATTTTTGGGTGAACACCGGATCGTGGTGATGCATGTATTCGCGGCTTTTGAGGTAATGGAACAGACGCACTTGTTTGGCCATATTACCGTGAGTAGTGAAGAAGCCCCGGCCATCCACTTGTTGGTACAACAACGGATGCGCTTCACGCATAATATAAATTAATGAGCGTAATGCCGTTAGGTATCTCGCCATATTGACGCCACAAACCAACATCAAGGTAAATAGAATGGTATCTACACTGATCATCTTTTCCTCCCTACATCTCCTAGGATACCGAAAGGAAAAGACGACCTATGGGGTCACTTTTCGAGCTGTGTTACACAGCTGGGGCATCCATAATCGAAGATGAACCTTCTTTTGCCATCATTGCTAGGTCTTTGTCGATAAAGAACAGCGCTTTGCCATCTTCACCCACCAACTCTAGCTTGTCTAAAATCCCTTTAAACAACTTCTCTTCCTCGTGCTGCTCTGCGACGTACCACTGAAGGAAATTGAACGTCGAGTAGTCTTGGCTAGTAAACGCCACATGAGCCAGTTTATTGATTTTTTCAGTAATCATCTGCTCATGTTGGTACGTTTCGCGGAAGACATCACCTAAGCTATTGAACTCATGCTGAGGCGCTTCAATCGCGCCTAAAATCGGCATAGAACCTGTTTCGCTAACGTAGGTGAAAAGGCGCTGCATGTGCTCCATCTCCTCCGTGGCATGGGCACGTAAAAACTCGGCGGCACCTTCAAAACCTTTATCTTCACACCAAGCACTCATTTGTAAGTATAGATTGGATGAGAAGAATTCGAGGTTAATTTGCGCATTTAGTTGGTCGACCATAGTCTGAGATAGCATGCAATACTCCTATAAAATATCGATATTTGTAATAACTATAACACCTTATTTACTTTGTTACGCCCTGTCGAGGAGTAAGTAATGGGATCATATTGGCAAAAAAAAATCCAATGAAGTGCTAACCTGTTTATAAAGCAATGGATTTGGAGAACATAGCATGAGCTATCAACACATATTAGTGGCTGTCGACCTTTCTGAAGACAGTAAGATACTGATTGATAAGGCTGTTTCATTGGCAAGGAAATTGGAGGCAGAGGTATCTTTTATCCATATCGATGTCAACTATGCCGAACTTTATACCGGATTGATCGATATTAACCTCGCCGAAACCCAGCACCACAACATGGAAGCCTCGCAGCAGCAATTGCAAGCTTTTGCTAATCACGCCGACTTCCCCATTAAGCATACTTTAGTCGGAAGCGGCGATCTGAGCGGTGAATTACGAGACGCCATCAGTGAGTTATCCGTAGACATGCTGGTTTGTGGCCATCACCAAGATTTTTGGAGCAAATTGCTCTCTTGCACTCGCCAATTAATCAATAGCTCACCGGTTGATTTGCTGGTTGTGCCGCTTAATGATGAGCAGGGATAGCGGGTTACGGGTTACGGGTTACGGGTTACAGAATAGAAAAAAGCGGCCAATCGGTCGCTTTTTTATGTCTTGGGCTCAGTGGAGCGCGCGTGGCGCTTTCTCGGCCGCTTGAATGAGCTCGGCGCTGCGGGCAAGCTTTTGGTAGCGCTTTTCGGCTTTGCGCGCTTTCTTGAAGAGCTTTTGTTGTTTCTTGAGCGCTTTGGCGAGCTTCTTGTTGATTTTCTTTAGCTGCTTTAGGGCTTTTTTGTCTTTTTCGCGCTGATCTGAAGCGACCTCTGAGAGAGCCAAAGCAACCACTTCGCCGCCCGAGGGGCTAGGCACGGGTTTAGCTAAGGATTCGAGCACCAAGCCGCACTGCGGTTGACGAGGGTTATCTAAACAAGCTTGGGGAGGGATCGCCGCGGGTTTACAAAGCTGCGCCTTGTCTTGCGAAGCGCGCGAGCACGAGCGGCATAGGTACTTAGGGCTCGACACCATGGCGTGGATTTGCCCTAAGTTAGCTGCGATTTCATGGCGGTTCAACTTACACAAGCGCCGAGTCATAGCCTCTCCAAACAGAATAATGATAATAATTCGTGTTTAGATATAGCTCGATTTTAACTCAGGTGCAAGCACTAATCGCCCTCGGCTTGCTATGTCATTGATGCCTTTACATAGACATCAAATCGATTTTTTTTGGTTTCTATCGCCATACTGGGTTTTTGCTCATCCAGCCAGTTGGCGTAATCGGGCCTTTTGACGATAACACGCTTAGTCGCCAGCGCCAGCGCTGGCGTTAACAATCCATCCGCGTCGGTATCAGCGCCAACTAAAGATTGAAACACCCGCATCTCTTTTTTCACCAAAGCCGATTTCTTTTTGTTTTCTGGGTGGGGGTACATAGGGTCAAGGTAAACCACATCGGGGCGCTCAAACCCCTCTTGTTTGGCGAGTACCTCTAAGGCGTCTAAACTCGATGCATGCAGCAGCGACATTCGCTCACTAACCCAAGGGCCAATTTCTGGGTCGGTTTTCGCGCGCTCAAGACCATCATCTAATAGCGCTGCCACCACGGGGTTGCGCTCAACCATTTGCACCTTACAGCCTAACGAAGCCAGCACAAACGCATCTCGGCCTAACCCTGCGGTGCCATCCAGCACGCTTGGGGTTGCCCCTTTATTCAAACCCGCCGCTTTGGCTATCGACTGGCCTTTACCGCCACCAAACTTACGTCTATGGCCAACCGCACCGCCGACCAAGTCGACCGATATAGCGCCAAGCTTGGGCTCATCGAGTTTGCGCAGTTCCAATTGCTGTGATGTTAGCACCAGAGCAAACACGCTCTGCTCATCGTGGGTTAAGTGCCAACGCAGGGCCAGTTCATCCATTCGATGTTGCTGGCTTGGGTCGTCACAAATCAATTGTATTTGCACTAAGAGGCTCCGATTCAATTCTGTTTCTAACCGCTAAGTGTACCTTAGTTCGAAGGGTTTCTTTACTCTTGTTGTGCAATGATTTCATCCACCAGCTCTGGCAGCGGCTTCGGCATGCCGATTTCATAGCCTTGGCCATAATCGACCCCAAGCTCGCACAAACACTCAATAATGGCCGGATTTTCAACAAACTCAGCCACCGTCACTTTGCCCATCTGCTGGGCGAGATCGTTTATCGAGCGCACCATGATCATATCCATGTCATTCTTGTCGATATCTCGCACAAAAATGCCATCTATTTTCACGATGTCGACGGGAAGAATTTTCAGATAACCAAAAGAGGACAGGCCGGAACCAAAATCGTCTAATGCGATCAAGCAACCCAAAGCTTTCAAGCGACTAAAGGCTTGCTTAGCTTGTTCGATATTATGAATGGCGGCCGTTTCGGTGATCTCCAAACAGATCTTGCTGCTCGGGAACTCGGCATCGGCGATGGTCTGAGTCAGAGTGGTAATAAATTCAATATTGCCCATCGACTGGCCCGAGATATTGATCGAACACATGTCGATAACCGCCGCTTGCTCTGGGTGCGAGTCGAGCCACTCTAAAGTCTGTTTCACCACTTGCCTGTCGACTAAGTGGGCGATGTTGTAGCGCTCAGAGGCTGGCATAAACACCCCTGGAGAGAGGTACTCTCCCTCGCTATTTTTAAGCCGCACCAATATTTCAAAATACACTTGCCGCTTGCTGTTTTCACCTAAGCCTTGAATGCGCTGGGCAAACAGCTCCATACGTTGATTCGCTAACGCCTCATGTACGAGGTTCACGCTTTCCATCTCTTTTTCGCGCTGCTGAAGCTCGGCGTCATCAACGTGATACAGTTGGTAGCGATTACGCCCCTCTTCTTTTGCTGCGTAACACGCGGTATCGGCTTGTGCGTGCACCATTTGCGGGGAAATCGCGGTGTGGTCAATCAAGCGGATCCCTATGGTGCAGCTCAGGTTCAAAGTTAACTGGTTTAATACAAACGGATTGTCGTTCAAGGTATCGATGATCGACTGCGCCACGCGAGTCGAGTCGACCTCGGTACAATCGCGTAACAGCACCCCAAACTCATCTCCGCCCATGCGAGAGAGCACGGCGCTAAATGGCAACACATCTTGGATCAAACGGGCACAAAAAACGATCGCCTCATCCCCTGCTTCGTGGCCAACGGTATCGTTGATCACTTTCAGCTGGTCGAGGTCGATAAACAGCATGGCGTGAGTGCGATAATGGCCTTCAATTTCATGCATCGCTTTGAGCAATTGCTGCTC
>Ga0209379_10000827_pt1 | contig 22480 bp, 19 predicted proteins | sample tdDd001_FD_187124 | JGI IMG/M metagenome (GOLD analysis project Ga0209379, IMG submission 187124) | Marine sediment microbial communities from the Atlantic coast under amendment with organic carbon and nitrate - tdDd00.1 (SPAdes)... | ecosystem: Environmental > Aquatic > Marine > Coastal >...
AAATTATTCGACGCTATGTAAGACATCAGGAGAAGGAAGAGCGCGTGGAACAGCAAAAATTAGCACTGGACTAAACAAAGGCCCCCTTTTAGGGGGCTCACACAAAGCCACCTTCTTTAGAAGGTGGTAATTTACTCACTCTATGCTATGTGCTTGTTAGTTTCCCCAAATTTGTCCAACAAACTCAGGGTGATCGATGAATGGGTTTCGGTTTCCTTGGAAGTCGAATACGGCTTGGTTGCGTTCACGTTCTTTGGCACTAACGGGATCCTCTTTATGCCAACGCTTTAGCATCGCTAACAACCAAGGTTCAAATACAGTCGTGTTTGTCCCATCCAATACCGCATCAGAACTCGTGCTATTGTTTTCCCAGTTAGCAATAACGTTTTCGTAGCGAGTCGCCATGTAGAAGTATGCTCGCGCAAAGTCGCCTTTAAACTCATCGATTGGTTCAAACACAGTTCCATTGTAGCCAAGAGTGGAACTTGCAGCGCCAAGCTTAGAGCCATTACTAGACACATAAGTAGTACTGCTGACTTCACCAAATGGCCAATTGCTGCGTTTTGCGTTCACGTAACCATCGGTAGCAAACAAGTGATGACCATCTGAGTTCATTGGTTCGACTTTTCCACCAAACCAACTTTTCGGGAATGAATGCTCTCGGTTATAACAATCTCCCTCTTTGCTGTATTGACCGCATTGGTCCGTCACTTTGATAAAGCTTGTTGTATCGCTACCTTCCGGTTTTTCAGAGTAGACATCAAGAATCGAGCCGTCATTTTCATAATAGCTATCCACATCTGCCACTTTAACTAAGTCCCAAACCGCTGAGTAACCCTGAGAGGTGTGATTATTGATAATGTTGTACAGCGCGGTCTTTAACTCGTAACCAGATTTACCCGAAGCTGCGCGGTAGTACTCGTTATCAATAGGAGGTGTGATGCTACCAAGCGTGAATGTGGTTGTTTGGCTAGATTGGAATTGGCCACCGGAAGCAAGGGTTTGTTGATTTGCTACCAAGTCGTATGAACCATTACCCGAACCACAACAAATGCCGTCTCCATAGCTATCTATAATGGTGAACTGATACTCACCATCTGCTAGACAGAGGTTCTTTTCGTATGTCGTTGAGTTTTCATAGCCTTGGCCAGACTCCACAACAACGGATTGATCATTCTTAATATTCCAACTGGTCTCCGAGGCGTATTGATCGGTTGTTAAGTTGAATGTTACTTCGTTATTTGCGCAAGTTTCCGTTGGTGGCTGCGCAGAATCTGTAGGAAGGAAACTGTCGATATAGACATTTTCAGAACCATCAAACCCCGTGATGTCGTAAAAGCGAACGCCTACCTGAATCTCTTTGTTGCTGGTAGCAGTGTAACTGTATGACAGAGTTTGCCATTGGTTAGTTTTACTCGGATCAGAATAGTTCTGATACCCATCAATCAACAGGCGAGCCTTAACTTTGCCTTCCGTGTGGTACACCGCGACAGAGAAAGGGTAGGTCTTACCTTGTTCGACGCGGACAGTTTGCAGCAAGTCTGTATTACTTTGTGAACCTGTATTCACAGAGACAAGCGCTGAAAGGCCCCCTGAGTGGATTTGGTTACTGGAAGGAGAAACAGAAATACCTGAGTCAATGGTTGTCCAGTTTATTGGAGAGTTGCCACTCCATTGCTCAAATCCTCCGTTAGCAACTTGAGAAAGAGCAGCGGGAGAGCAAAGAAGTGAGAGTAGAGTTAGAGATGTTATTCTTGTTGTCATAATGGTTCTCATTGGATTAAGAAATCGACCATAAGATAGTTATTTGCGAGGTCTATGGGTTTTAAATAGATCGCATTTTTCAATGTTGTTAGTGATACTTTTCATAACTTTATGCTGAGGATCTCACAACCAATGTGCGGTATAAGAGGGAATGAAACGAGGTTAGGGGACAAAAAAAGGAGCGCATATGCACTCCTTTTTGTAATCAATGGTTTGGATTAGCAAATAACTTTGATTGCTAGACCACCTTGAGAGGTTTCACGGTATTTCGCGTTCATGTCTTTACCTGTTTCTAGCATGGTTTCAATAACCTTATCTAGAGAAACAGTAGGAGCAGAAGAACGACGTAGGGCCATACGAGTTGAGTTGATCGCTTTTACAGCAGCGATACCGTTACGCTCGATACATGGAACCTGAACTTGACCTGCAACTGGGTCACAAGTAAGACCTAAGTTGTGCTCCATTGCGATTTCAGCCGCCATACATACTTGCTCTGGGCTACCACCCATAAGCTCAGCAAGACCCGCTGCCGCCATAGAACATGCTACGCCAACTTCACCCTGACAGCCAACTTCTGCGCCAGAGATAGATGCATTGCGCTTGTAAAGACCACCGATAGCGCCAGAAGCTGCAAAGTAACGAATGTAATCTTTTTCAGTTACTGTTTGGATGAACTTATCGTAGTACGCAAGAACCGCTGGAATGATGCCACATGCACCGTTTGTTGGTGCCGTTACAACACGGCCACCTGCTGCGTTCTCTTCGTTAACAGCAAACGCAAACATGTTTACCCAGTCAACCACAGACATTGGATCGTTAGTGGTTTTTTCAGAGGTTAGCAATTGTTGACGTAGAGCGGCTGCACGACGAGGTACACGTAGAGGCCCAGGAAGAATACCTTCAGTATTCATACCACGGTCCATACACTCGCGCATGGTTTTCCAAATATTCGCAAAGTAAGTACGAGACTCTTCATCAGAGTGAAGGGCCGCTTGGTTTTTCATTACTAGCGTGCTGATAGAAAGACCGTTCTCTTTACATTGGTTCACTAGCTCTTCTGCTGTTGTGAATTCGTAAGGAGATTTGATCGGGTTTTCTTCTTCTTTGCCGAAATGTTCTTCATCAACGATGAAGCCACCGCCGATAGAGTAATAGGTTTTCGAGTACACGTTTTCATCGCCGATCCACGCGTGGATCTGCATGCCGTTTTCATGTAGCTCAAGGTTGGTCGTATGGAAGTTCATACCACCATCTTTCGGGAACGATACTGTATGGCAATGCATGCCAACAGGAAGGCGCTCAGTTTCTTCTACGCGAGCAATGAAGCCCGGAATAGAATCGATATCTACTTTCTCAGGAGTGTTGCCAGCAAGACCCATGATGATGGCGATATCTGTGTGGTGACCTTTCCCTGTCAGTGATAATGATCCATATACGTCTACGGTAATTTTATCAATGTCGCGCAATTTTCCCATTGAACGTAAATCATCAATAAATTCTTTACCCGCTTTCATTGGGCCTACAGTGTGAGAGCTTGAAGGACCAACGCCGATCTTATAGATGTCAAAAACACTAATCATATCGATTACCTCAAAAGAAAGCCTCCCAGGGGGATAAGGGAGGCTTATTTATTATCGTTATATTCTTGGTTTAATCAGACTTTATAAAGTCGTGAGATTAAAGAGCGCCGTAGATTACAGAACTAATTGCCGCAAGACCACAGATAGTTGTGAAAATCTGAACAGGTGCAGAAGTTTTGTACTTAGCCATTGCTGGTACTTTTTGCATCGCGAATACAGGCATTAGGAATAGGATTGCCGCAATCATTGGCGCGCCCATTGTTTCAATCATACCTAGGATGCTTGGGTTAACTACTGCAACGATCCAAGTTGTGATAACGATGAAGATAAGAGAAGCTTTTTCGATTTTGCTTACCGGTGCTGCTGAGCGAGATTTCACTAGACCAACTAGACCTTCGTGAGCACCAAGGAAGTGACCAAAGTAGCTAGAAGTAATCGCTGCGAATGCCACTAGTGGACCCATGTAAGAGATCAGTGGAGACTCGTGAACGTTAGCTAGGTAAGAAAGAACAGAGATGTTTTGCTCTTGCGCCATTGCTAGCTGCTCTGGAGATAGAGACAGAACAACAGAGAATACGAAGAACATTACAAAACCCATCAGCATCATTGCAGCGCCACCAGTGATAGCGTCAGTTTTCTTAACTGCATCATCACCGTATACACGACGTTGTTCTTTAGAGAACTGAGAAATGATTGGGCTGTGGTTGAAAGAGAACACGATGATTGGAATTGCTAGCCATACGATAGAAGGCATTGCAGACCAGTCTGGTGCTACAGAAACCATTGAGCTGTTCCAATCTGGGATTAGGAAGAAAGAAAGAGCAAGTAAGATAGCAACCAATGGGTAAACCATTGCAGATGTCGCTTTAAGCATTAGCTCTTTACCAAAAACCACACCTGCTGTCATCGCTAGAATAAGCGCGCCAGAAAGTAGTGGACGTGGAATAGATTCCATACCCATTTGGTTAACTAGGAAAGAATCAACCGTGTTTGTGATACCAACACCGTAGATCAGAACGATTGGGTAGATAGCGAAGAAGTAAGCGAAAGTAATAAGGTTTGCGCCAGTCTTACCAAAATGTTCTTCAACAGTGTCAGTGATATCAGCTTCAGGGTTTTTCGCAGAAAGTACGAAACGAGCAAGAGATTTGTGTGCGAACCAAGTCATTGGTGCCGCGATTAGAGCAAGGATAACTAATGGCCAGAAACCGCCAGCACCTGCTTTAATTGGAAGGAAAAGTACACCAGCACCTACCGCAGTACCGAAAAGTGACAGACACCAGGTGAAGTCCTTGTAAGTAAACTTACTAGGAGATTGTGCGGACGAAGCCGCAGAAGTAGTAGTATTCATTTTGTGATACTCATTTTTGGGAACAGGAAATAAGTCAGGTGCAATTTTGCAGAAAAATCTTGCACAAAAAATAGATCTAAATCATGAATTGATATGACTTATAACATGATATGTCAAAAAGGAGTTTTTGGTCACGAAAATACCGTGCCACTAGTGATTTATGCTAATCCGTGATATTAGTTTTTCTAATATTGCTATTGCAAAGTTAGTTATGCGTTCCGAGTAAACGTTTGCTTTATTGATAGAGAATTAAACTAATGTGAATAAAACTTGGTCAATCTGTTATTATATTAACATTGATGCATAATATGATTTTGCATGGCGTGTATGATTTGTGCAGTCATTCCCCAAATAAAATGGTTTTTATATGAAAGACCAAATACACGATGAGTGTGACTTGAGAACTGAAATTGCTGGCTACGCAGTCGTGATTGATCAAACACAATGGAGGCTGGCACTTCAAACACTTCATCGACTTCATTTTTATCGATGGTTGTTTGATAGCCTTCATTGATAAACGCAAGAAAAGGCGTGACACTGAACTTACTGATGGTCACTAGCTCTGGCATCTGGCCAAAGATAGAGATCTCTTCACGACTTATGCCTATTTCTTCGTAAGTCTCTCTCAGCGCTGTATTTGAAAGTGAAACATCCTCAGATTCAAATTTTCCACCAGGAAAGCTTACTTGCCCAGGGTGATGACGCAAATGGTGGGCTCTTTTCGTGAAGATAATATTTAAGCCCGTTGACCTTTCAACAAATCCGATAAGGACTGACGCCTTACGAAGATCATTCTTTGCAAGATGAGAGACGCGTTTTAGCGCTTCATGGTGGTAATCTACAGGTTGGTTAAGTTGAAAGTTCTGGATTAATCGATTTTTATTGAACTCTGACAGCACGATAACTCCATGTCTTAATTTGAAAAACGGTTTTTTATGACTCATGCTTTTATTTATCTAATATACAGCAAGGATAGCTCAAATTATGAAAGGAATTATCTTTACTGAGTTCATGGACCTCGTTGAAAGTAAGTTTGGACTCGAAACATTGGACCAATTGCTTCTCGAAAGTAACGATGAAGGCATTTACACAGCCGTAGGTAGTTATGATCATCATAAGCTTGTTGCACTCATTGTTCTGCTCAGTAAAAAAACCGGTATTTCTCCAGAAGAGCTTCAAAGAGTGTTCGGTCAAAGTGTATTCCTCAATCTTTATGCCTCTTTGCCCAAAGCTAATAGTCTGGAAAGCTGCAAAACGACGTTTCAGTTCATTCGCTTAGTTGAAGACTATATTCACATTGAAGTTAAAAAACTGTATCAAGAAGCGAATCCCCCGCGATTTGATTTTATTTCAGAGTCTGCAACAGAAATGGAGTTTGATTATCGAAGTGCAAGGTGTATGGGGCATGTTTGCCTAGGGCTACTGGAAGGTTGTGCTGAACACTTTAATGAAAAGATTGTTATCGAGATGAAGCCACTGCAAGGCGATGGAAGTAAGGTGCGATTTAGAGTCGCATTAGCAGAGTAGCGAATATGAGCGGTAGTTCTCCTCTAGAGCGCAAATTGGCGCGAGAAATTGCTTCACGTAAGGCCGCTGAGCAATTACTTGAGAAAAAAAGCTTAGAGTTGTACCAGGCTAATCAGCAATTGGAGCTCGTGTTAAGCCAACTCAAACTACAGAATCGCCATGGCTTAAATAAGTTAGAGTTTGAACAGCAAATCAATGAAGGTTTGCTGTACTTTGGCCGCGCGTTTCTAAGTCGGACTCTTGATGATGGTTTGATATCGAGTTTGCTTGAAAGGTTGACATCTTCGTCTGCATTTAGCCATGCGAGTTTATTTTTGAAGCCTGATTTGATTCCGACAGTGCTAGCCGAGACTTTTAACTGCGATGACGCCATGGATTTACAGCGTGTTAAACCCTACGCTCATTGGATTGGCGATGTTCTTCATTTGCCATTAGAGGTTGATTACAACATCGTCGGAGAAATATCGGTTACCTTAATTAGTGATGACATAGAAAGGGACTTTATTATTAGTCAAATGACCTTGGTCGCCGATCTACTCTGTAGTGCGATCAGCCGCCAGCTAATCATTGTTAGTAATCAGACAGCAAGGATGAGAGCTGAAGAGTCAGAAAGGTCGACTAAAGAGTTCGTAGCAATGATAAACCATGAGCTGAGAACACCATTGAATGGCTTGCTTGGAAGTGCGGAACTGCTTTCGGATACTCCGTTAGATAAAGAGCAAAGTGATTTACTGCAAAATCTGACCCACTCTGGTGATTTGCTACGCCATATTATCAATGACATTTTGGACTTTAGTAAAATGAGCGCGGGTATGATGGAGCTCATTCCGACTCGATTCTGCTGGCAAGATATCGTTAATATGTTGGTGGGTATATTTGAGCCTAAAGCCGTCGACAAAGGTATTAGCTTTGAAATCATAGAGATGTCGTCCATTCCCAAATACTTAATTGGTGATTTTGAACGTATTTGCCAAATACTGGTCAATTTAGTTGGAAACGCGGTGAAGTTTACGACCGCAGGCTCGGTGCGTGTGGAGGCAAGCTGGGAGCAAGGTCGGCTATTGGTTGGTGTCTCTGATACCGGTGTTGGCATTGATTCTAATGCACTTGAGCAACTTTTTGATCCATTTGTTCAAGCAGACAGAACCGCAACACGCAGCTTTGAAGGCACGGGATTAGGCTTGGCAATTTGTAAAAATCTCGTGGTACTTATGAATGGAGAGATAATGGTTTCGAGTGTAAAAGGGGTTGGAAGTCAGTTCAATATCGCGTTGCCTTTGACAGAGGCTGCAGATAAGGAGCGAGTTAGTGAAAGAAAAACCTCTCATGTTCGCAATGAGTCATTTGATAGCCTCTCTATATTAGTTGTCGACGATATTCGTATGAACCAAGTTATTATCAATCAAATGTTGAAAAAACTGTCGATCACTCCAGTAATAGCAACGAACGGCATTGAAGCGATTAGTGCCGTGACAGACGCTCAATATGATCTTATTTTTATGGATTGTCGAATGCCTGAAATGGATGGTTTTGAAGCAACACAATGCTTACGTGAGCAAAAATATGCCCTACCAATCATTGCTTTAACGGCAGGAACGACGCTTGAAGAGCGTGAAAAGTGTATCTCGAGCGGTATGGATGACATATTGACCAAGCCATACACCGCCCAAGATCTCAAACTAATGATAGAGAAGTGGGCGTTTCCCACTTCTGATGACTAAGCACTAGTTTTTCAATATCGGAAGAATGCGGCTCAACTTGTCGAGGGTTTCTTGATATTCAGCCGCACACTGACTATCTGCAACTAAACCACCACCAGCCCAGACGTGCATTTTGCCATTTTCAGCTACGAGAGTTCGAATCGTAATACTGGTGTCCATTCGTCCATGTCGACTGATGTAGCCGATACTCCCGCAATACGCACTGCGGCAATGGGGTTCAAGCTCTTCGATAATCTCCATCGCGCGGATTTTAGGCGCCCCTGTAATAGACCCACCTGGGAAACTTGCTCTCAATAGATCGGCAGGTGAATAACGGCTATCAAGCTCGGCACGTATCGTACTGACTAAATGGTGCACAGCCGGAAAGCTCTCAATATCAAATAACTTAGGTACATGAACAGTGCCAGGTTTAGCCACGCGACCAACATCATTTCGAAGTAAATCGACAATCATTAAGTTCTCTGCCTGATCTTTTTCCGCGTTTGCTAAGTCTTGTGCTGCCGCTTTGTCTTGTACAGGGTCCTCATATCTTGGACGAGTCCCTTTAATTGGCTTTGTTTCAATGACCCTTTGATTGACTTGCAAGAATCGTTCAGGTGATACGCTTAGAATTGCTCCTTGCTCGGTACGAACAAACGCCGAGAAAGGCCCTTGATTAACCGATTCAAGCTTTTGATATGCTTCCCACTCGCTACCCTGGTAATTGGCCATAAACCGCTGTGCCAAGTTGATTTGGTAGCAATCTCCTGAGCGAAGAAATTCTTGTACCTGAGCAAATTTTTCGCCGTAGCTATGCTCGGTCATATTCGATGACCAAGAACTTGTTAGTGAAAACGCTTTTTGATTCGCTGATCTCTGTTCAAGCAACCATGCATAGTGTGTATCGGTATCTTCGCCAACAACAAAAGCTTGCTGTTGTTTGTGGTCAATGACGATAGCCCATGAATAAAGACCGACCGCCATGTCAGGTGTACTCAAGTCTTTTTCTGCGATACTTGGCAGCTTTTCGACTCTTCGGCCCAAGTCATAACTAAAGTAGCCTAGGGCTCCACCTACAAATGGAAGTTCACCTTGGTAATCAACACTAGTTAGCCATTTTGTTTGCTCATGCTGGAGTAGCGTAAATGGGTCATCACTGGATGTGCGTGTGCCATTCGGGGCCACAATAGACGTTTCGTTTCCGTTTGTGGTCAAAGTCACAATAGGCTTTACAACCAATACGTCGAATCGACTATCAATATGGCTGCGAGAAGGCGATCTTAACAACATTGCCCAAGGGAGGTGCTCGACGTGACTGAACAGCAGCTTGGCAAGGTCATTTTGATAGGTAATCGGTTTGATTTCTAAGCAATTTGGCGTGTTGTTATTCATTTGTTTAATTTGTGACAAAGAGATCGTTCGCTGCATGGTAACAGAGGGAAAGCAAGAGTATCATATTGCCAACCAAAGCCGCTACTGAAGACGTTTAATAATAAATAGGTGTTGTCAGCCTTGTTAAACTGCTCAATAAGCAAACGTTTCCATAGTCGGCAAATAAAGGAAGCATAACTATAAAGAGGCATGCAATGACGGTAATTCGCAAGCAGGATGTCATCAGCAGCGTTGCTGATGCACTTCAGTACATTTCTTACTACCACCCTCTAGACTTTGTTCAAGCCCTGGAAAAAGCCTACCACAAAGAAGAAAGCCAAGCGGCAAAAGACGCGATGGCGCAAATCTTAATTAACTCGCGTATGTCTGCAGAAGGTCACCGACCGATCTGTCAAGATACGGGTATTGTGACCTGTTTCGTTAATATTGGTATGGCTGTCCAGTGGGACTCGACCGATATGACGGTACAACAAATGGTTGATGAAGGTGTTCGTCAAGCTTACAACAACCCAGATAACCCATTGCGTGCTTCAGTACTGATGGATCCGGCAGGCAAGCGTATTAACACTAAAGACAATACGCCGGCTGTTGTGCACATCAATATGGTACCTGGCGATAAAGTTGAAATTCAGATCGCGGCCAAAGGTGGCGGTAGTGAAAATAAAACTAAAATGGTTATGCTGAACCCATCTGACGACATTGCTGAGTGGGTAGAAAAAACGCTACCGACAATGGGTGCGGGTTGGTGTCCTCCTGGCATGCTTGGCATTGGCATTGGTGGTACAGCAGAGAAAGCGGCTGTGCTTGCGAAAGAATCATTGATGGAACACATCGATATTCAAGAGTTGATCGAACGTGGTCCTGAAAATGCAGAAGAAGAGCTGCGCTTAGATATTTTTAATCGAGTAAACAAGCTTGGTATCGGTGCGCAAGGTCTTGGTGGTTTAACAACGGTTGTTGACGTGAAAATCAAAACGGCACCAACACATGCAGCCTCTAAACCAGTATGCTTGATTCCAAACTGTGCAGCGACACGTCACGTTCATTTTACGTTAGACGGGACAGGCCCTGCTGACTTAACGCCACCTAAACTGGAAGAGTGGCCAGACATCACTTGGGAAGCCGGTGCAAATACACGCCGAGTTAACCTGGATACGGTCACGAAAGAAGAAGTCCAAGAGTGGAAAACGGGTGAAACCGTTCTACTGTCGGGCAAGATCTTAACAGGTCGTGATGCTGCTCATAAACGTCTACAAGGCATGATTGAAAGCGGAGAAGGTTTACCTGAAGGTGTGGATCTCAAAGGCAAGTTTATCTACTACGTTGGCCCTGTTGATGCGGTTGGTGATGAAGTAGTTGGTCCTGCTGGCCCGACAACCTCGACTCGTATGGATAAGTTCACCGATATGATGCTTGAAGAAACCGGTATCATGGGCATGATTGGTAAAGCAGAGCGTGGCCCTGCGACAGTAGAATCCATCAAACAGCATAAAGCAGTTTACTTAATGGCCGTGGGCGGTGCTGCTTATCTTGTCGCGAAAGCGATTAAGAAAGCACGCGTGGTGGCGTTCGAAGATCTTGGTATGGAAGCGATTTACGAGTTTGAAGTCGAAGATATGCCTGTTAGTGTTGCGGTCGATTCAAACGGCACGAATGCTCACCAAATTGGTCCTGATACTTGGAAAGTAAAAATCCAAGAGATGGAAAACTAGTCTCAAGATTGTGAGAAAGTGCTGATTTAGTTAGCAAAGATTTGACAAAGGTGTGGGTAAAACTGCACCTTTTGTCTATATACTCTAAATTGTAAAAATATACGTCAGGAGCTCAAATGCCTCGTTTTATTCAAATTCTACAGCTGATTATCGCTGCAGTGGTTGGTGCCTTTGTTGGGTATGACCTTATTCTTCACGGCATCAGCATCTTCGATGAAAAGTACGTTACGATTACATGTGTACTCTTCGGCTTATTGGAAATCGCCCTGTTTGTAATTTACAAATTGATTGAAGACGATTAAAGACGCAAATAATCCGATTTTGTCTAAGAAGCCCTTGATTGTTATCAAGGGCTTTTTCGTTCATCTTTGATTAAGATTGGACGTATTAAGATGGCATGGATGAATAAACAAAGAGAATGTGAATGAAGAGATTGACCCAAGAAGTGAATGATTTTATTAACCGTAGTGTTGACTCACACGTAAGAATTGCGGTGACTGGTTTATCACGCGCAGGTAAGACGGCGTTCATTAGCTCGTTAGTAAATCAGCTTCTTCATACTTCTACGCATGATAACTTGCCTCTACTATCGGCTGCGCGAGATAAACGAGTTATTGGGGCGAAGCGTGAGCCACAAACCAATATGATGGTGCCTCGATTCTCATATGATGAAGCGATGGAGCATGTTCATAGTGAACCGCCAAAATGGCCAGAGCCAACTCGTGATGTGAGTGAAATTCGCCTTGCGCTTAAATATAAGCCGAAGAAGAAAACCAAAAAACTACTCAACAGCACCGCCACATTACACATCGATATTATTGATTATCCGGGTGAGTGGTTACTCGACTTGCCACTGTTGGATATGGACTTTTATCAATGGTCTCAGAGCCAATTTACGGCATTGAAAGGGTTACGCAAAGAGCTCGCACAGCCATGGCTTGACCAATTAGCGGCACTGGATCTCGACGCGGAGCTAAACGAGAAAGAGCTGCTCGCTATTTCTGATAGTTACACCCAGTATCTTCATACATGTAAGGATTCCGGATTGCATTGGGTTCAGCCAGGGCGTTTTGTATTGCCTGGAGAATTAGAAGGTGCACCTGTACTACAGTTCTTCCCATGTCAGTTTGATGAGAACGCCAAAGCACGTAAAGGGTCAAATTTAGAGATGCTTAAAGCGCGTTATCACGAGTATCAGCAAAAAGTAGTCAAGGCGTTTTATAAGCATCACTTCTCAACATTTGATCGTCAAATAGTGTTGGTGGATTGTTTGCAACCGCTTAATGCTGGCTATGAATCGTTCCACGACATGCGTGATGCACTAGAGCAGATAATGCATAGCTTTAAATATGGCCGCAGCAATATATTAAAACGCTTGTTTTCTCCTCGAATTGATAAGGTGTTGTTTGCGGCGACGAAAGCGGATCACGTTACGCCAGAGCAACATCCTAATATGGTTTCGCTGCTTCAACAGATGGTCCACCCGGCTTGGCAAAATGCCTCGTATGAAAATATTGAAATGAGCTGTCTAACCATGGCTTCCATTCAGGCAACGCAAACAGGTTTTATTGGTCAAGGTGATCAAGCTATACCCGCACTACAAGGTGTGACGATGGACGAGCAACCAATGACTGTGTTTCCTGGAGATGTGCCGAAGAAACTACCGAATCAAGCGTATTGGCAACAACAAGGGTTCGAATTCACAGCATTTCGACCTCAGGCTTTATCGCAAGATGATCCCTTACCACATATTAGGTTGGATAAAGCCCTTGAGTATTTGATTGGAGATAAATTGAAATGAGTAAGAATTCAGATAACCAATTAAAACAAAAGCGCGTTTTTGAGCAGGCATTGGATCGTGAAGAGCAAAATACTCAGACAGAGTTCACAGCTCAGATGCAATTTGATCAGCGAGAAAGCTTCGTGCCAGTCAGTATTGATAACCAAGACTCTGAAACTGAAGCAGAAGCGAACCTTGAGCAAATCATACGCCCGAAAAGTGGCTCTAAATGGTTGGCGAGTGGCTTGTTGGCCTCATTTGCTGGCTTAGTGGGTTGGCAAGCCGTAGATACGGTTGTGACTTCAGTTCAAACTGCTGATTGGCTTGCTTTGGGCTGGGCTGGTTTCATTTCCACAATCGCGGCGATGGGTATCGGTGCGATTGGTAAAGAGCTCTGGAAGCTGCGCAAATTACGAGGTCATTTCAGTGTTCAAGAGCAAAGCGAAGCCTTGATAGATGCAAATAGTGTTGGCCAGGGTAAAGCGTTTTGTGAGTCCATTGCTAAACAGAGTGGCATTACACCTGAATCCCCAAGTTATGATCGCTGGTTTAATAGCGTCAAATCAGAGCATAGCGATGCAGAAGTGCTTGATATGTACGATGCTATTGTTATTGCTGAGCAAGACAAACTTGCCACCAAAATTGTCTCTCAACATGCGACCGAATCAGCGGCTTTGGTTGCGATTAGCCCCTTAGCGCTTGCAGATATGCTGCTGGTGGCTTGGCGTAATTTCAAAATGATCGACAATTTAGCCGATGTGTACGGTATCGAGCTAGGTTATTGGTCTCGTTTAAAGCTTTTCAAAGCAACGCTTGTGAACATGGCTGCGGCAGGAGCAAGTGAACTTGCGATAGACGCAAGTATGGATCTTATGTCGATGGATTTGGCAGGCAAAGTCTCGGCACGTGCAGGGCAGGGGCTAGGTGTGGGCATTTTAACCGCTCGATTAGGTATTAAAGCGATGGCTTTACTGCGTCCTATCCCTTGGAATGGCGAACGCCGAGTAAAACTGGGGTCAATCCGCAAACAGATCGTAGAAAAAATCGCCGCTATAACAGTGAAATAGTGTGAATGTGAAGCAAGTGTTATTGCTTTGCTTGACGAGGATCTAGGCTTAAGGGAAACTACTGTCAACTTTTCGTGACACCTTAGCTAGGAACCTATCTGTGCGTCTAGAAGTTTTTTGTGAAGACAGGCTTGGCCTGACTCGTGAGCTACTCGATATTCTTGCATCAAAGAGTATTGATCTACGGGGTATTGAAATTGATATCTCAGGCATTATCTATCTTAACTGCCCGGACATCGATTTCGATACCTTCAGTGAACTCATGGCCGAGATTCGCCGAATTGCTGGCGTTAAAGATGTTCGTAAGATTCAGTTTATGCCAATTGAAAGGCATAACACCGAGCTTATCTCACTTCTTAATAGCTTACCTGAACCCGTATTAGCGATTGATCTCAAAGGCAACGTTGATATGGCGAACCATGCCGCGCTTGGTTTATTCAATCAAGAACAAGATGAGATGATTGGTCACCCAATCTCGACCTTGATTCCTAGCTTTAATTTCGCGAAATGGAGCGAAGGTACTATCACCCGCCAACGAGAGAATATCGTTTTGGGTGGCCTTGATTATGCTATGGAAATCATGCCGGTCTATATTGCGGGCGAAGGCAATGAATCGATTCTTGCGAGTACGGTAATGACGATTCGCTCCTCTCAAGAGAAACATCTTTTTGACGAGATTTTGCCGCTGCATAATAACTTAGGCTTTGAACATTTCGTTGGTGTTTCAAATCGCCACAAAGCGCTTATTAGCCAAGCGAAAAAGCTCTCAATGTTGGACCAACCACTTTTAATTCAAGGTGAGACTGGTACGGGCAAAGAGATGCTTGCACGCGCTTGTCATAATCGTTCACATCGAGCAAGCAACCCATTCTTAGTTCTTAGCTGTGCGTCGATGCCGGATGATGTGGCTGAGACTGAGTTATTCGGTCATGCACCAGGTTCGTTCAATCACGATCAAGGGCATAAAGGGATCTTTGAACAAGCAAATGGCGGTACCGTCTTCCTTGATGAAATTGGCGAGATGAGCCCACATCTGCAAATCAAATTGCTCCGTTTACTACAAGACGGAACGTTCCGCCGTGTCGGTGAAGAAGATGAGATTCATGTTGATGTTCGAGTGATCGCATCGACTCGCCACCATTTAGCTGACTTGGCTGAGTCTGGCAATTTCCGTGAAGACCTATTCTATCGTTTGAATGTTCTTACTTTGATCATTCCGCCACTGCGTGAGCGTTCTAACGATATTGCGCCGTTACTCGATCTGTTTGTAGCCAAATATGTCAAACAATTGGGTATTGCGAAACCTGAGTTAAGTGACACCCTGATCGACCAGTTAGTCACTTATCAGTGGCCTGGCAATATGCGTCAATTAGAGAACATGGTACTGCGCGCATTGACCGAGTTAGAGACAGAAATCTTAAACGCAGAGTTGTTCCACTTACCTCAACTCGATTCTGCTTCGGCCAATCTGCCTACGGTCAATTTAGATGGCTCGTTAGATGAGATCATGAAAGATTACGAGTCACAAGTCTTGGAGCGCCTCTACCAATCATTCCCATCGAGTCGAAAACTGGCAAAACGATTGAATGTCTCACACACCTCAGTGGCCAATAAGCTACGAGAATACGGAATTCGTAAGAACTAATGGAAAGAGTCAGTACCCCTCAACAAGTCTTTGAGCAAGATGGTGATATTATTTTGCGTACCGCAGAGCCTACCGATGGGCAGCTAATCTCAGATTACTTTATTGCTAATCGAGATCGCCTACGAGAGTGGGAACCTAGACGTGAAGAGGCTTTTTTTAGTGCTTCAGGTTGGACTCAACGGTTGATAAAACTCAATGAGCTCCACCGAATGGGACTGGGTTACTACTTGCTGATCATTGATGCTCAGAGTCAGGAAATGTTGGGTACTGTCTCATTTAGCAATCTATCGCGTTTCCCATTTCATGCTTGCAATCTTGGCTATTCACTCTCTCAGGCGGCTGAAGGGAGAGGAGTAATGACACGAGCGCTTAAAATGGCCGTGAACTATATGTTTTCTATCCAGAATCTTCACCGTATTATGGCTGGTTATATGCCTCGCAATAAACGCAGTGAGGCGGTACTCGAAAGATTGGGCTTTGTGCGAGAAGGCTTTGCCAAAGATTACCTGTTGATCAATGGTCAATGGGAAGACCACAATCTCACCGCGCTCATCAACCCTAAATGGAAGGCTGATTAATGAATCGTTTAGAGCAACAGTTGTCTTTACTCATGGAGCTCGATCAGCTCAAGTCCGTATTGAGAAGAACGCGAGTAAAAAGTGCAGAGGGGCGTTTAGAAAACAGCGCAGAACATAGCTGGCACGTTGCACTCATGGCAATATTAATGGAAGAACACGCCAATGAACCTGTTGATATTGCGCGAGTCGTTAAGATGTTACTGCTGCATGATGTTGTAGAAATTGATGCGGGTGACACCTTTGTTTATGATGTCGCCGCGTCACAAGAACAAGAAGCCAAAGAGCTTGAGGCTGCACATCGCTTGTTTGGTATGTTGCCTGAAGATCAAGGTAAAGCGCTGCTCGCTCTATGGTTGGAGTTTGAACAAGCGCAGTCGGCAGATGCAAAGTTTGCTAAAGCACTAGATAGAATTATTCCAATGCTGCTGAACTACCATAATAATGGCCAAAGTTGGCAAGAACATGGTGTGACTCGTCAGCAAGCATTAACAATAAACAGAAAAATTGAATTCGGCTCCGAAGCTCTGTGGGAAAAAGCACAGCAAGTGATCGAAGAAGCCACAGCAAATGGATGGCTCAAAGCCTGATAGTCTGCGTTAAAGAGGTAAATGAATGTCGTATCTAACTTTGGATGAATACCAAAGAAAATGGATTTTTACTCACCAGTCAATGCCTGTGCCAGAGCAAGACTTGGAGGCGATCAAGCCAATGAGTCAAGCAAGGGCTGCGCAGTTATGGAAAGAAAACATCAGTGCTCAAAGCCCTGACGCCGATCGCATGGCATCTGGCGATTGGCCAATGTCAGAGTCAAATTGGAAAGAAACCGTTGATTGGATGGCCGCCTGGGAATCTGATGATGAGTCGTTGCCAGAGGAAGTTCTCAGCTTCTTAGATTGGCAAGATGATGTGACCGTCTATTTCTGCTATGAGAAATACAATGTCATTGAAACGAAATGGTCGATATTTAAAAAGCACTGGAAGAATTTTTTGTTTTACGATGATGGCCCAATACTAATAGGCCGCCGACGTGCTGAAGCGTTATGGTTTGATACCAAAGGTAGCGTGAAACTCGGCTACCGCAAATAAACAGAAGCAGGCATTGCCTGCTTTTTTCTTATGAAACTAACGACATAATCATTATTTGTTACCTATAATCCTAATTATCATTCCTAAATAGAGTTGGCTGAGAATGGAAGATAGGATACTGAGTTCTGTGGTTGAAATAACAGAGCAACGAAATACGATATCTCTTGGTCATTGCCTCGTAGCAACAATGACTGAAATGATGCCAGTGAAGTATGCCAGCCTAAAACACTTCATCAATTCCACAGCGGTCATTGTTGCAGAAGTCTCCTATGACGAAGAAAGTCACTCCTTTCATTGGTATTACGATCAATCCGTCGAAAGCTGTCATCATAACCACGAAAGCAATGAAATCGTCAGTTTTCAGGGAGAGAAGGGCGAGACTATCTACCAGTTCCCTATTCCAATTTCGGATGATAGTTCGGTCGTTCTCCATGTTGAAATGAAAGGCTCTATTGAAGAGTACAAGTTGTTGATCGACGGGTTTGCCAAAATATACAAAAACTATTTGATCGTTTTGCATGAGAGTGAGCGTGATAAGTTGACAGGTTTACTCAATCGTCGAACATTAGAAGAAAGACTTTCTCACTGCTTTGATATTGCTTCTACCAGCCCAGGTGATCTTAATTTGTGGGTCGCAATCGTCGACTTAGATCATTTTAAGCAGATCAACGATACTTATGGCCACATGATAGGCGATGAAGTTTTGCTAATGTTTGCGCAGCAGATGCAAAGTTATTTTTCAAATCGAGAGCAGCTGTTTCGTTTTGGTGGCGAAGAGTTTGTTATTTTACTCCCGCCTCAAGATAAGCGGTCAGTTATTTCTATGCTGAATGGTTTTCGGCAACATATTGAATTATATCGATTCCCGCAGGTTGAACAAATAACACTTAGCTGTGGTGTATGTGCCATTTCTAACAATGAATATTTACCGACAATTCTTGATCATGCTGATAAAGCGCTTTATTTGGCTAAAGAGAGTGGTCGAAACCAAATTCAGTGTTATGAAGATATCGCTTCTGAGCGTGACTCTGACGCAGAATCAGATCCTTTTGATGATGTAGAGCTGTTTTAAACGATCAAATAAGATCTTTAATATTCAATAAGTTGTAAAGTGAATATCCACAACTAATATGTGACTTTATACCCAAAAATAGGATTCACTTTTGCGCAAACAGTGTAATTTGTTATCATTTTTTAGACAGAAGGGAATTAAAGTTACTATTCACTTATTTTATAAGTTTCAGGGAAAGTCGTGGATACAAACAAAGCACAGCTTAGAAAAGACTTTTATGCTCAGATTAGCAATATACAGTCGACTGCTCACTTGCAGACAATGTCGACACTAGCGTTGCTAACCGAAGAAGAGTTGCATGAGTTGGAATCACTCTGGATTGAGCATGCGGTTTGGAAAACGACACAGAATTGCTGAATAACTTTGTTTCGCACCGATTTGTTAAGCCTCAACGATTTTGTTGGGGTTTTTTATTGCCTAGATGTTAAATTGTTATATTATAACAAAAGTGATCTAACCATTGATTTATCAAGTATGAGTCCCCATAGTTAGACCAATAAGAGATTTCTAGTGTGATAGAAATAGAAACGACCAAGATTCAAGTGAGTAGGAATATGGCGGAAGTAAGAGCCAGAGTAGACTTCAAAGTAGGTACAAAAAGTGACATTGAGGCCGAGATTTTATCGTTTTCAGGGCTGAAAACGGATAAAGAGCACGTCGCGGTCATCTTTAAACAAGCTGATCAAACTCAGGTGACACCGCTAGTTCGTATGCATTCAGAGTGCTTGACTGGTGATGTATTCCACTCATCTCGATGTGATTGTGGCGAGCAGCTAGAAGAGACGATCAATCGTATGGGTGAGTCTGGTGGTATTATCCTTTATCTACGCCAAGAAGGCCGCGGTATTGGGTTATACAATAAGATTGATGCGTACAAGTTGCAAAGTGAAGGCATGAATACGTACGAAGCAAATAATCACCTCGGTTTTGGTGATGATCTACGTGATTTCACTGAAGCAGCGCAAATGTTGCAAGCTCTTGATGTACATAAAATCCGCCTTGTTACGAATAACCCGAAAAAGATTCGTGAACTGCAAGAGCATGGAATTGAAATTGAACACGTTGTCAATACATCTGCCCATGTAAAAGATGGTAATGAAGGGTACCTAAAAGCGAAAGTGTCTCACGGGAAGCATCACCTTAAGCTATAACGCCTTATTTCATCTATGTTGATAAAAGCCTCACTTCTGTGAGGCTTTTTTGTTTCTAGCTTGCAAAAAAAGTGTAAGTTTGTATTATTGCGCCTGATAGTGCAAATGAGAACAATTAGCACTCACTAATAAGAATGAATATTAAGCTCAACAAGGATGCTTTTCCATGAATGTAAAATCACTATTGGCGCAATCAGTTACCGCTACTTTGGTGCTGGCAAGCAGTTCAGTTTTTGCTGCTAACGTTACTCAAGAGCAAGTGGTAGAACACTATGCAGATATCGCGCACGCTGTATTTGAAGATTCAGTGATTACCGCAAAAAAACTTGACCAGTCTATCGAATCATTTCTTGCTGCACCTTCTGCGGCAAAGTTAGAAGAAGTAAAACAAGCTTGGCTTGACTCTCGCGTACCATACCAACAGTCTGAAGTATTCCGTTTTGGTAACGCGGTTGTTGATGATTGGGAAGGGCAACTTAACGCATGGCCATTAGATGAAGGCTTAATTGATTACGTATCAACAGATTATCAATATGAACTGGGTAATGAAGGTGCCAACGCAAATATCGTTGCTAATAAGCAGCTTAAAATTGGTGCAAACACCTTAGATGTTGCAAAGCTGACACCTGAATCGATTGCTGATCTCAACGAAGTAGGTGGCTCTGAAGCAAACGTTGCGTCAGGCTACCACGCGATTGAATTCCTACTTTGGGGACAAGACCTTAATGGAACCAACGCTGGCGCGGGTCAACGCGCTTACACGGACTTTGTTGTCGGTAAAGGGTGTACTAATGGCAACTGTGACCGTCGTGGTGAGTACCTACAAGCAGCATCTCAACTTCTGATTCAAGATCTTGAGTGGATGGAAAAGCAATGGTCTACGGATGTGCAAGGCAACTACCGCGAAGAGTTGCTAGGTGACTCATCACAAAACGGACTACGCAAAATGCTGTTCGGCATGGGCTCTCTATCCTTAGGTGAGTTAGCTGGTGAGCGCATGAAAGTAGCTTTAGAAGCAAACTCAACAGAAGATGAGCATGATTGTTTCTCAGACAATACGCACAATTCTCACTACTACAACGAGCAAGGCATCTACAACGTATACACCGGCCTTTATAAGCGTCAGGATGGTTCACTACTTTCAGGGCCAAGTATCAATGACCTTGTCGCTCAAAAAGACAAGCAAGCAGCGAAAGAGATTCAGAAGCAGTTCGACGTAACGCGTTCACAAGTGGGTGAATTAGTAACGTCTGCTGAAAAAGATGGCAAATTCTTTGATCAACTGATCGCTTCAGGCAACGTTCAAGGCAACGCTCTAGTCAATGAAACCATCGTTTCACTTGTTGCTCAAACAGCTCAAATTGAGCGTGCTGCGAAGATCGTCGGTATTAGCAGCCTAAATCCAGATACTGCTGATCACGAATTCTAATTCGTAGTTTTGAATACTAAGGGCTCCTTCGAGCCCTTTTTGTTGTTTTAATAACCTTACATTTATTGAGAATATTTCTTATTTCGATCAATCATTTGGGTAAGGTTCTAATGTGAGCTATTTGGTATGAAGTCGTACAATAAAACCACTCTTCTCGCACTACTGCTGCTTAGTGCTTCAGCCTCTGCCTATGATACGAAATCAGGTGGTGGAACATCCGTTAAAAAAGATGGCGCGAATGCCTACTCTATGCCTGCAGGCAATCTCCCAATGAGTAAACGCCTAGACTTTAGTGTCGGCAATAGCTTTTTCCGCAATCCATGGGTTCAAGCTCCAGCTTCTACCGATGCACGAGATGGCTTAGGACCGCTGTTTAACACCAACGGTTGCCAAAATTGTCATATCAAAGATGGGCGTGGTCATCCGCCAGAAGCTAGGGACCTTCATGCTGTTTCAATGCTTGTCAGGTTAAGTATTCCGGCAATGACGCCAGCGCAGAAGAAAACGTTTATTAAAGATGGTGTGATTCCAGAACCGACCTATGGTGGGCAGCTGCAAGATTTTGCACTGCAAGATCAAACGCCTGAAGGCCAAATAAACATTACCTATTCAGATGTGCCTGTTACGTTTAAAGACGGTACACAGGTGATACTAAGAAAGCCAGATTTGAAGATCGTTGATTTAGGGTATGGGGAAATGCATCCAGATACCCAATTCTCTGCTCGTGTTGCTCCGATTATGATTGGCTTGGGTTTATTAGAAAGCATTCCCGATGAAACTTTGCTTGAGTGGGCGGATGAAAATGATGCAAACGGCGATGGAATCTCTGGCAAACCCAACAAAGTTTGGGATGTAAAGCGTGAAGACTTCGCTATTGGTCGATTTGGCTGGAAAGCCGGCCAACCAACGTTAATGCAGCAAAATGCAGCTGCATTCAACGGTGATGTAGGCTTAACCAGTAATTTGTTCCCAAATGAAAACTGTACGACAAACCAGACTTTGTGCTCAGAGCTACCAAATGGTGGTAAGCCAGAAGTCAGTGACAAGATTTTGAATTTTGTCGAATTCTACTCTCAACACCTTGCCGTACCTATTCGCCGAAAAACTAAGGACCCACAAGTTATTGCAGGGCAAGCGCTCTTCGCGAAAGCCGGTTGTGAAAGTTGCCATAAAACGAGTGTAAAAACGGGCGAACGTGAAGGCCTACCTGCTCTTTCCAATCAGCTTATTCATCCATATACCGATCTCTTGCTGCACGATATGGGCGAAGGTCTCGCTGATAACCGCCCAGAGTATTTAGCGAATGGACAAGAGTGGCGCACCGCACCATTATGGGGAATCGGTTACACCAAGGAAGTAAACGATCATACTTACTTCTTACACGATGGCCGAGCGAGAAATCTGATGGAAGCAGTGCTTTGGCATGGCGGAGAAGCGGAAAAAGCCAAACAAACCGTCTTGACCTTTAATCAGAAAGAGCGTGATGCACTGATCGCTTTCTTGAATTCTTTGTAAGAGGGGCTAGTTATGAAGACGACTCTCTCGATTTTAGCGACAGCAGTTTTGATACTTAGTGGTTGCCAATCTTCGACAGTAACTAAAAACTCTGTTGCTGAGCAAACAGACCACGCCAGCCAAGGTGTTTA
>Ga0209379_10000828_pt1 | contig 22479 bp, 21 predicted proteins | sample tdDd001_FD_187124 | JGI IMG/M metagenome (GOLD analysis project Ga0209379, IMG submission 187124) | Marine sediment microbial communities from the Atlantic coast under amendment with organic carbon and nitrate - tdDd00.1 (SPAdes)... | ecosystem: Environmental > Aquatic > Marine > Coastal >...
ATACTTACCTCACAGAGATTATGAAGATAATGATTTCTTAGAAAGAGGTGGTTTCTGGTTTAAACAAGGTCATATCTTCTCTAATCCATTCTACTATATTGATTATACTTTAGCTCAAGTAAGTGCTTTTGAGTTCTGGAACAAATCAGTAGAAGATAGAGAAAATGCTTGGAATGATTATTTAAGATTATGTCAAGCAGGTGGTTCAAAGTCATACTTAGATTTAGTATCACTGGCAAACCTTCATAACCCATTTGAAGATGGTACAATAAAGAAAATTGTTGGACCAATCTCTGAATGGTTATCAAAAGTAGATGATTCAAAAATGTAAAAAACTGGCAGCTTAAGCTGCCAGTTTTTTGTTTTCTAATGTATTTATTTCTTTATGAATATGAATAGCCAATACAGCGGTTAATATAATGGTACAGAAGTCAGCAAATGCTTGAGCATAAATGACACCATTAAGATCAAATAGACCTGGTAGAATCAAAATAGCCGGTATCAAGAATATACCTTGTCTGGACAGTGACATCAGTGCTGCTTGTTTTCCTTTACCAAGTGCTTGGAATAACGTTGCATAGATGGTTTGGAAACCGAATAAAGGGAAAAATAATACGATGGCTCTTAAAGATCTTACCCCGATTCTAATCACTTCTGGATCATCACTGAAAATTGAAATGATTTGTGGTGCAAAAGCCATATACACAATGGTTGCAATCGTTGTAAAGATTGTCGTCCATATCAATGATGTTTTAATTGTTTCTTTTAATCTATCCGTATATCCCGCACCGTAATTGTATCCAGCGACAGGTTGGAATCCTTGAGAAAATCCAAAGATGACCATTGCTGCTAATGAAAAGACTTTTGTTGTAACGCCTAATGATGCAATTGCAGCATCTCCAAATGGACTTGCTGCAGTGTTTAAAAGTCCCATTGAAAAACTCATTAGAAACTGACGGATAAACGTTGGAATACCAATTTTATAAAGTTCCAAATACAAACCTTTGGAAGGTTTGATACATTTTCTTGATAAGTGAAGTACACTTTTCTTTCTAACAAAGAATGATATCAGCAAGATAGTTGAAACACCTTGAGATAAAACGGTTGCTAACGCTGCACCAGAGACACCCATATCAAACACGAAGATAAAGATTGGGTCGAATATGATATTCAGTATTGCACCAGTCATCAAAGCAATCATACTGTATTTAGCACTACCTTCAGCTCTTAAAAGATTATTAAGTGTCATGTTAATAATCGTAAAGATGGCTCCGAATACAAGTATTTCACCATATGCTGTTGCATGAGGTAAGATGGTTTCAGTTGCACCAAAAGCCTTTAAAATAGGTTGTAAAAATAATACTAATAATACTGTTACGATAGCTGCAGTGAAAACACTTGTGACAAATGTTGTTGAAGCGACTTCGTCCGCTCTTTTCTTTTTGTTTTCACCAAGTAATCTAGAAACAAAAGAAGCGCTACCCATTCCATACATGAGTCCAATTGCCGAAAGTAACATGAACAGTGGATAAACTACAGAAACAGCACCTATGGCTTCAGTACCGAGTAATGATACAAATAATGTATCAACTAAATTGTAAATTGCAGTAACCAGCATACCTATGATTGCTGGTAATGCCAATGTTTTCAAGACCTTTGGGATTTTTTCTTCCCCCATCATTTTTGCGCGTTGTTCGTTATCCATGTCATTCTCCTCTTACATAATACTCATCAAGTATTCAATATTCTTTTCTTTTTCATCCTTAAATGTTGCTATCAAGTGACCGATAGCCATAACTAAAGTCAGAGCTTTTCTATCTTCAAATCCATCGGGATTATAATCATGTATCAACTCAATCATTAAGTCTTGTAACTTAGTAAAAATATGTGACATAGAATCAAGATGATCGCTATTTTTAGAAAATAATTCTTTGCCTAGTCCTTTTCTTTCAATCATGTCCTCATATAATGTTGTGATCAATAATAGAAGACGTTCCTTTGGATCATCGCTTTTAGAGATATGTTGTTCAATATTATCAATTGTTAGCAACCAGCTTTCTTCTAAAGAAGATAAAAACAAAGTATCTTTATTAGGATAGTAATTATACAAAGTCCCAACAGCAATACCAAGTTTAGTTGCAATACCACGCATACTAACTTTGTCATAACCGATGGTTTCATAAAGCTCTATGGCAGCTTGTTTTATTTGAGGTTTTAAATCTTTTATAATTTTTGGCATCTCATACTCCTTTATGAACGCTGTTCATTTAATAACTACATTATAATGAACAGTGTTCATAAAGTCAATAAAAAAATAGAACTTTATAAAGTTCTAAGATTTTTTAGCACTTGGAGTGCTATACATGATAACCGCGATGATGATCATCAAAGTACCTATAAGTGTTTGAATGGATACTATTTGACCAAGTGTATAATAATCAATAATAACAGAGGCAATGGTTTGACCAATGAGTATCAATACGGTTGATATCAAAACTTTTGTTTTAGAAAAAGTATAATTTGATAGAGCAACAAATGTGGCGCCCAAAATACCACCAAGAAGGGGATAGATGCCTATATGTGTTAAATCGACCAATTGAAAGTCGCTGTTTCTTAGAAACAGTAAAACGAATAATAGAGCGCCAAATGTACCAGTGACATGATTGACTATATTACTCTTATAAATACCTACTTCTTTAGATAGAAGCATGTTTAATGTCTTGGTTATGATAAAAATCATACCCGTTGCAACACTTAATAATAAAATCATAATGCCTCCTTAGATCGACAATAGTGCGACACCACCTATCATGATGATGATAGATGCCACTTTTGATTTGGTCAGTTCCAGTTTATCAAAACCGAACCAACCATTCATATCAATTACAAATGAAAAGATGAATTGGCCAGCTATAAGTGCTGTTGATACCAGTAGTACACCGATATTTTGTACAGCAAATGAAATTGAAACAACTGCAAATGATCCGATGAAACCACCTAATAATAGATATGGTTTTGTTTTTAAGAGTGCTAATGCAGATCTTTTTTTATTCTTTTCCAGAAAAAGAAAATAAATAGAAGACATGGTTAATCCAATTAAATGGATGACTAGAACACTTTCTAAGAGGCCTACTTTAGTTGCAAATATACCATTGGCTGCATTGATATTGGCAGTGATGATACCCATTACAAAGATGAGTACATATAATGCAATTTTATTCATAATAGCCTCCTGCTAAATCTTCAAGTTTTTGATAATCAAGAATGACGAATTTTTTGTCCTTTTTAACAATCATACCTTCTTTTTCAAAGGTTTGTATCACACGGTTCAGATGACGATAACTCGTTCCTAAAAAAGTTGCAAGATCTGTTAGTTTATCAAAATTTATTTCATCTATTCTTTGTACAGAATCCATACGTGTTAAAGATATCAAATAACTTGCAAATCGATTTTTAAAGGGATAAGAAGCATTTAAAGAAGCAGCTTTTGAAGCGGTTTCTAACTTCGTACTTAACCTGCTCACTATGTATCTTAAAAAAGTAACATCGTGTTTAGTTGCCTCTTCCAAATCTGTAAATGGAATTCTTATGGCTGTAACACCATATATGGATTGAACCTCAGAGTCCACAATCCTTTTTTCGTGAAGGAGCTCCAAACTGCCAAGTTCAGATAAGGGTCTAGTGAATCTTAATAAAACACTTTTTCCATTTTCCAATGTTCTAAATATTTTAGCTTTGCCTTCAACTATTAAGAAGAAATAAGGCATGCTATCTCCTGCAACGAGGATATCTTCACCTCGATCGTATTGAACCAGCGTCATATGTGGTTTCATATCTGTATCAAATAAAGTTTCTATGTTGTGTTTCTTTATATAGTAATCTAGTAGTTTGTCATCATTAAGAATTTTCATAGTTGATCTCCTTTAAGTGTAGTATACATCTATACTGTATCACAAAGCAGGACATATGTCCTGAAAATAAAAAGTAATGGTATTCGGAGTTTTCTGATAATACTTAACATAGATTTAACAGAAAAATAGTTGACCAAAGCGGTGTAGTTTGATAGTATATGAGTGAAATCGAATATAAGAATATAAGGAGATTAAATGATTGAACTATTAAAAGCATTGGCAGATGAGAACAGACTGCGACTCTTCAATATTTTATTAGAAACAGATCTTTGTGTCTGTGAAATTGAAACTATTTTAGAAATGAGTCAATCCAATACATCAAGACATTTGTTGAAATTAAAAAGTGCCAAGATTATTGTGTCTACAAAAGATGCACAATGGGTACATTATAAAGTATCAGATAGTTTTAAAGACAATCATAAAATGCTCTTTGAGTATTTAAAAGAAGAAGTACAAAAAAATGAGCTTTATAATGCAGACAGGAAACGACTAACAAAATATCAGTCATTGAATCTAACATGTACAGATATCCGTGAGGATTCTAATCGTGTGATCCAATTGATTACGTAGGGGGACATATGAAAGAAAAAGCATCACAAGGCATGGATTTCTTTGGTCGTTATTTGACCATTTGGGTAGCGTTATGTATTGTTGTAGGTATTGCGATTGGAAAGTTCTTACCAATAATTCCAGATACACTTAGCAAGTTTGAATATGCACAAGTTTCACTTCCAGTTGCAATTTTAATATGGTTGATGATTTATCCAATGATGTTAAAGGTTGATTTCAAAAGCATCGTTAATGCAACTAAAAGACCAAAAGGATTGTTCTTAACATGTGGGACTAACTGGTTAATCAAACCATTTACAATGTACATTATAGCAGCATTTTTCTTCAAAGTAGTTTTTAAGACATGGATACCATTAGAACTTTCAAATCAATATCTTGCAGGAGCAGTGCTTTTAGGTGCAGCACCATGTACAGCAATGGTATTTGTATGGAGTCATTTAACCAAAGGAGATGCGGCTTATACGCTTGTACAAGTAGCGGTTAATGATTTGATCCTATTGGTGGCATTTACACCGATAGTAGCATTTCTACTAGGTATTACAGATGTTCTAGTACCTTATAATACTTTATTCTTATCAGTGGTATTGTTTGTTGTGATTCCACTATTAGCTGGGTACATCTCTAGAACACATATCATAAAATCAAAAGGTGAGACTTATTTTAATGAAGTCTTTTTAAAGAAATTTGATGGCATTACAGTTGCAGGTTTGTTATTAACACTTGTAATTATCTTCTCATTCCAAGGAGAAATCATATTATCTAATCCAGCTCATATTCTGTTGATTGCCATTCCACTTACAATACAAACATTCTTTATCTTTACAATAGCGTACTTAGGTGCGAAATGGATGAAGTTAGAACATAAAATAGCAGCACCGGCTGCACTGATTGGCGCAAGTAATTTCTTTGAACTTGCAGTAGCAGTAGCCATTTCATTATTTGGATTACAATCCGGTGCAACACTCGCAACAGTTGTTGGTGTATTGGTAGAAGTACCAGTGATGTTGATGTTGGTGTCTATAGCCAATAGAACAAGACACTGGTTTAAGGAGGCGTAATATGATAAAAGTAGCATTTGTATGTGTTCATAATTCTTGTAGGTCACAAATGGCAGAAGGATTTGCAAAAACATTAGGTAAAGATGTATTTGAAGCTTATTCTGCAGGTACTGAAAATTATCCTGAAGTTAAACCATTGGCTGTTGAAGTCATGGAAGAAGCCGGTATAGATATGTCAGCACATCATCCGAAGTTATTATCAGATATTCCTGAGGAACTGGATTTATTGATTACAATGGGTTGTAATGTATCGTGTCCTTGGGTGCCTAATAAACATTCTGAGGATTGGGGTTTAGATGATCCATCAGGAGGCCCTATAGAAGATTTTAGAGTCACTAGAGAATTGGTCAAAACCAAAGTTTTAGAATTAATTAAACGTATTGAAAATAAAGAAATCGAAGGTTTGAATTAAATCTTAGTTTAAATAACCAACTGCTAGTAGCGGTTGGTTATTTTTTTGACTCTTTTGAATCATTACCACCAGTTTGAAAGATCATCTTAGAGGCTGTATAAAAACGAACGATGTTCAAATATATATGATAAATGAGTTGAAACCATTGATGATATACCCCATAAAAACATAAAGAAGTACACTTATACGATGTCCACAGGAATTGTATGGAATTACTAGATTTTGGTTATAATCTACCCTATTTAAGTGTATAATAAAAAAGAGGTGATATATTGAAAATTCTAGTATTAAATGGTAGCCCTAAAGGTGATATGAGTGTGAGTTATCATCATGTATTATTTTTAGAGAAACATTATAAATCAATTACATTTGAATATATACATATTGGTAAACGGATCAAGACCTATCACGGAGATGTTTTAGGTGACTTGATTGAAAAGATGAGCACTGTTGATTGTGTCATGTGGGTATATCCAGTTTATACTTTTTCTATACCTTATCAAATGATGGTGTTTATGAATCGACTCCAAAGTCATCCTAAAAAATCACTATTAAAAGATGTCTATAGCGTACAACTATCAACTTCAAAACATTTCTTTGACATTACGGCATATGACTATATGAAAACTCAGTTAAAAGACTTAGAGATGATTCATATTGAAGGATTGATGGCGGATATGGACGAGATGTTAAAAGAGATTGGTCGTCATAAAATGATTGGATTTATGGATCAAGTCTTATATACAATTGAACATAATTTAGTTTATCCAAATATAAAACAGAATGTTCATGAGTTGTATCATTTTAGATACAGTCCGGTACCGGAAGCAGACAAAACACCTTCTAAAATTTTGGTTGTTTACAATGGGGAAGCGTATTCAGACACATTGAAGGATATGATATTAGCCTTTGAAAACTTATGTAGTTATGAAGTCCATCGACTCGATATTTCAAACATCAATATTCAAGGAGGATGTTTGGGATGTCTTAAATGTACTTTTATTGGTAACTGCATCTATAGAGATGAATTTGAAGAAACTTATCAAAACAAAATAATGACAGCAGATATTCTCGTCTATGCTTCAGATATAAAAAATCACTATTTACATGAAGATTTTAAACTAATTGATGATCGTGCATTTTATAATGGTCATCGTGTTAATGTAGAGAATAAGGCAACCTGTTATTTGATGACTGGACATTACAGCCACGAACATACTTTAAAACATATTATCGAAGCAAGAGCTCATGTGGGGCATATGACATTATTTGAACCTGTTACAAATGAGAGTGGTGATGTTTTAAACCAAATTGAACGGTTGTGTGATGAAGTTTCTTATTTTATGGAGAAAAGACCAGTCCCTAAAACATCCTTTTATGGTATCGGTGGCATGAAAGTCTTTAGAGATCTTATTTATAATATGAGGAGTCTAATGATTGATGACCATGATTACTATAAGGCAAATAAATTGTATGATTTTCCTGAAAAACATTATTTCAAACATTTCTTCATTCGACTTGGTATTAAACATATCAGTAAACCTAAACGGTTTAAGAAGTATGCACATCGGATGAATGAATGGGTATTGTTACGTTATAAGAAAGTTGTAGATGACTACTAGGAGTTTATATGTTAGATGAATTATATTATTTTATGAAATCAGAAGATCCGATGATCGAAATGGGCAAGATGATGTCTTGTAATGGATTGACTTATAAAGGTAAAGTATTTTGTTTTGAGTATAATAATGAAATAGTATTCAAACTGGGTAAAGGTTTTGATATAGAAGCATTAGGTATAACAGAATATGAGTATTTAAACCCATTTAAAACCAAAGGACCTATGTTAGCATGGTTTATTGTAAAAACAATGTATCATACTAAATTTGAACAACTAGCACTATTGGCTTTAAATGATATGAAAAGAACTTTATAGATTGCTGTGAGGGTATGATGAGAGAAAATAAAAATACATTTATTATATTTGCTCTGATTTTCTGTGGCATTATGATGGTATTATTGACAACTGAAAAGTACAATAAACCAATGACACTTCCAAACAGACGTATTGATTATATTTCAGATGATTCTGATGAATCCTTCGACATGACCAGTATCTTTAAGAAAGATGAAGTAGCTGAGTTCGCCTATGAGATGTTTGAATTTCAAGGTATACGGTCAGGGATTATTGATATTGCAACAACAGGTTTTACGAAAGAGGATCTTGGAGTTGAAAATTCTGTTGTCAACTTCACAGAAATCGTATTAGACGACGGTACGATCGTCTCGTTTATAGAGCCGAAATCAGAAGCTGTTAGCATGTACAATAAAATAACTTCAGAAGGGTTATTAGTCGTTATTATTGAAGATGTATATGGTGTGACACAATTTATTCGTGAAGGTGATGAGAATTTTGAAATTTATAAACAAGCACTCCTAAAAGAAAAAAGAAGTATTCAGACAACAAAGTTAACCAACCTAGAATTGTTATTGTCAGAGTCTCAACTGATTGGAAAATACGATGCATATTTAGGCAGTGAAGAGAACTTGATAAGAACATCAAAAGTCTATTATAATGAGAAAAAAAACTATATGTTGATGTTGTCTAAAGACAAAATAGGTGTGGAGTATTTTCTCGTGGATGCTGGTGTTGATATGTACTTTGATCATATATATGAGTTCAGTTCAGAATTCTTAGAAGTAAAAGGATTTGTAACTGCAAATGAACTTGAACACCTGTTATATGGCTCTTTTATAAAAATGATAGACCTGAACACCTATTACTTGGAGACCAAATTTAAAGGAGAACTGTTAATCATTAAAAGAAATGAGGAAAATAGTAATGAAGAGTAATAAAATGGGTATAATGCCTATACCTGCATTAATATTAAGCATGTCACTTCCTGCGATTATCTCGATGATGGTTCAAGCGCTCTATAATTTTGTGGACTCCTTGTTTGTTGCTAGAATAGGTGAGGAAGCGTTAAAAGCAGTATCACTGGCCTTCCCGATTCAACTTGTCTTAATTGCATGTTTTGTCGGATTAGGGATTGGTATCAATTCTACAGTATCAAGAAAACTTGGTGAAGGAGATTATAAAACAGCTGTTAATATAGCCGAACATGGGTATATGTTAGCGGGGATTCTTTATATTTTTGTGGCTATTTTGGGTATATTTTTTGTAGATGATTTCTTTAGATGGTTTACAAATGATCCCTTGGTTTTAGAATATGGTATTTCTTATGCTAGAATCATTCTTATCTTTTCATTTGGTAGAATCTTTGCACAAGCTGGTATGAGTATATTACAGGGTAGTGGTGAGATGAAGAAACCAATGAAAGCACAATTGATTGGTGCCATTACTAATATCATTTTGGATCCTATTATGATATTTGGATTATTTGGATTTCCTAAATTGGGTGTAACCGGTGCAGCGATTGCTACGGTAACCGCACAATTTATATCCATGATATATGTATTCTACACATTGTTTAGAGGTAAGAATTACCTGAGCTTAGATTTGAAAAACTTTAAATACAGTTCAAGAATAACAAAAAATATAGTTTTAGTAGGACTGCCAGCAGCCATTATGCAAGGATTAGTTGCCATCATGTTAACAGTCTTGAATAAGACCTTATCAAATATAGACGATACTGCCGTTGCAGTATTAGGTATATATTATAGACTTCAATCTCTAGTCTTTATGCCTGTGTTTGGTATTTCCCAAGGAACAATGCCTGTAATAGGCTTTAACTTTGGTGCTAAAAATAAAAAACGGATCATAGAGGCCATGAAATTTTCAGGCATGATGGCGTTTATATATATGATGCTTGGATTCATTATTTTCCAAGTGTTTACAAAAGATTTGCTTATGATGTTTAAGAGCAATCAAGAAATGGTAGATATTGGATTGATAGCATTTAAAAGAATTAGTCTAATGTTTCCATTGGTTGCCGTAACGATTGTAATCAGTACCTCTTTTCAAGGTATGGGAAAAGCACATTATAGTATGATTGTCACTTTCATACGACAAATCATCGTTTTATTACCTTTGGCATCTTGGTTAGGAAATTACTCGTTGGATACACTATGGTTTGCTTTTTTGATTGCTGAAGCAGTAGGACTTGTATTGGCACTCTACTACTTTAGAAAAGTCTATAAAAATACACTGCATGTATGGCCAGAAGAATTAAGCCGTACAAATCTAGTTTAAAAGGAGACATGATGAAATTAATATCTTGGAATGTAAATGGCTTAAGAGCTGTTATGAAAAAAGGCTTTATGGATTATTTTAATGAAATGGATGCAGATATATTCTGCTTACAGGAAATAAAATTACAAGAAGGTCAAATAGAAATGGATTTACCGGGATACCATACTTATTGGAATTATGCCGTTAAGAAAGGTTATTCAGGCACCGCTGTATTTACAAAAGAAAAGCCACTCAGTGAAACTTACGGTATTGGCATTGAAGAACATGATCAAGAAGGTCGTGTGATTACATTAGAATATAAAGATTTTTATTTAGTGACATGTTATACACCAAATTCAAAACGAGGATTATTGAGACTTGATTATAGACAGGTATGGGAAGATGATTTTAAAGAATATCTAGATGGATTAAAAGTTTCTAAGCCGGTTGTATTATGTGGTGATCTAAATGTCGCACATCAAGAAATCGATCTTAAAAATCCCAAAAGCAATAAAAAGAATGCTGGATTTACTCAAGAAGAACGCGATAAGATGACAGCTTTATTGGATGATGGTTACATCGATACGTATAGATATTTTTATCCTGAAAAAGAAGGCGCTTATTCATGGTGGTCTTATATGGGTAAAGCAAGAGAAAATAACACCGGTTGGAGAATTGATTACTTTATTGTTTCAGAGAATTTTAAAAAGGCAATTAAAGATGCTGAAATTCATGCAGATACAATGGGAAGCGATCACTGTCCAGTTGTACTGCACTTATAGAGAAGAGAGAGTTTTTCTCTTTTCTATAAACTATTGGGAATTATAAAATTTTGGGGGGATTATGGTAGAAAAACGCAGTGAAATCATTGAATATTCTGATAAAGAATCACTCATTGAATCACATTATGCTTATGATATTATAAAAAACAGCAGCATTATTGTTTTTGAATGGACGTTAGATGTTGATATCCCAACAAAATTTGTTTCTGCAAATATTGACCAGTATGGTTATAAACCAGAGGATTTCTATAATGGCGATCTAAGTGATTATTGGGAGTTTGTACATCCTGATGATCGAAATCGAGTTAAAAAAGAAGTTTATCTGGCAAGACAAGTGGGTGAAACCTTTAGTCATAGATATAGAATAGTTACGAGATGTGGTCAGAGCAGATGGGTTGAAGAACGTATACTTTATGATAAAGAAAATGATCTTATTGTAAATGAAAAGGGTATTATAATCGATATCACAGAACAAAAACTTCTTGAGGAACAACTTGAAAGGAGTAAAGAAAGGTATCAACGAATATTTGAAAATTCAAGTGTTATTATTTTTACCATGGCTTTAGAAGGCAAAATCAATGCAATCAATAAAATGTTCAGAAGAACATTGGGGTATAATTTAGAAGATATCAAGAACCATGACATCAGAAACATACTCTATGATCCAAAAGATCTGTCATTAATTCTGAACCTTGGCAAAGAGTTTATTGATGAGAGTTATGATATTGAAGTCATTTGTAAAGATGGGAAGATTAAAACACTAAATGTCTCAACCAATATTATTGATTCAATTGATGAAGAAATTGAGATCGTAGCGGTAGATATTTCTGAAAAAAAAGTAGATGAGCAAAAAATTAGATTTTTGAGTTACCATGATAAACTGACCAATGTTTACAATCGAGCTTACTTTGATGAAGTCATTGAAGGATTGGATAGAAGAAGTTGTTATCCATTTTCGATAATAGTTGGTGATATGAATGGATTGAAAGTCTTAAATGACCACTATGGACATAAAAAGGGAGATAAACTACTTCAGGATATGGCTGAAATTTGCGTCAAATCCTGCAGAGAAAATGATGTGGTTTGCAGAATAGGTGGAGATGAATTTGCAATTGTTTGTCCTAATACCAATGAAAAGGGTGCGATTGCAATTTGTGATAGAATTAGAGAGCTGTGTTTAGAAACTGAAGTAGATCTGATTGGTAATCCGAGTATTGCTTTGGGGTATTCAACAAAGTTAGATAAAGACACTACAATCGATGAAGTTTTCAAACAAGCAGATAACAATATGTATCGAAATAAAATGACCTATAGTAAGAGTACAACAGGGATGTTTTTGAACTCCTTGCAGACGATGCTTGAACAATGTAACTTTGAAGATGACGAACATTCAGAATCTGTTGTTAGTTATGCTATAATATTGGGTAAAGAATTAAACCTAGCGTCGAGTTTGATGGATGATTTAAGAATTGTTGCAAAGTTGCATGATATCGGTAAAATTGGTGTCCCTAATCATATCTTGAATAAACCATCATCGTTAAGTGCTGATGAATATGAACTGGTTAAAGGACATGCTTATTTCGGTTATAGTATTTTAAAAGCTGCACCGACGACGATTAACGTGGCAGATTACATATTACATCATCATGAATGGTATGATGGGAATGGGTATCCAGATGGTATAAAAGGTGAACAGATTCCAGTTTTATCTAGAATTATATCAATAGTTGATGCTTACGTGGTAATGACACATGATGCACCTTATAGAAAAGCCATGAAAAAAGAAGCTGCGATAGAAGAGTTGAGAACATGCGCGGGCACACAATTTGATCCAAATTTAGTAATGACATTTTTGAGATTGTTGACATAATACAGGAGGTTTTATGGATGTAAAAGTAAAGAGTTATAACCATTACAGGGAAGAAACAAAATATACTTTGTCATTGGTATTTACAGTTATTTCTATGTTGGTATGTGTGTTATTCGCCATATCTTTCATAGCAATAGGTGCAAATTATGCTGCATATCTTCAGCTAATAGGTGCCTTTGTATTCATGACACTTTCTGGATTGTTGCGAAGGCGAATTCAAACCTTTACAAGATATATTGCAATAATGACTTCCGTTATTTTAGTGTTGATTCAAGGGGCCTTTATATTTGGAAGTGGTTATGGTTTTCACTATCAGGTATTTCCACTGATTGTTGTTATTTTTCTTTTACTCGACTTTAATATCCCATATGAAAGAATCAGTATTTATGGTTTATCACTTTTAAGTATTATGGCATTTTATGCTATTGAGTTATCACCAATAGATCCAACTTTTGCTGACTATCTGGTTTTCGAGAAATATTATTATTCAATTTCATTGTTTATATCATTTATGGGACTGCTTATTGTACTTTATTATCTCTCAAAAGAAATATTTTCTGCAAGGGATCAACTGTACAGTATGGCAACTACAGATGTTTTAACCAATTTGTATAATAGAAGAACGTTCTTAAAAAGAGGGGAAGAATCTTTTAGAATCGCAGAAAGGGGAGGCAATCAATTTGCTGTCATTATTTATGATATTGATTCCTTTAAAACTGTCAACGATGAATACGGTCACCTGATAGGAGATGTTGTTCTTAAAAGCATGGCAAAGGTATCAAGAGAGACCATTAGAGAAACAGATCTCTTAGCCCGATATGGTGGTGAGGAGTTTGCAATATTACTACCTAATACAACACCAGAACAAGCTGCCGTTGTTGCTGAAAAACTTAGAAAAAAAATAGCAGAACATATTATCTCAATCAGTCCTTATAAAATAAATAGGAGCATTAGTTTGGGTGTGATGGGTTATCATTTTTCTATTACTTCTTTTGATGATTTAGTAGACAAAGCTGATAAAGCCATGTACAAATCAAAAACAACAGGTAAAAACCGTGTGACGGTTTATGATATGACAGATCCATTTTACAGAGAAAAGAGGCAAGTAAATGACATATAACATCAAACATTATGACTTATTAACCAAAGATGAATTGTATCAAATTATGAAACTTAGAAATGAAGTATTTGTTGTCGAGCAGACTTGTGTGTATCAAGATATTGATGGGAAAGATTTAGATGCCTACCATTTATGTTGTTATGATGAAGAGGAACTCGTTGGTTATTTGAGAATTTTAAACCCAGGTCAATCTTATAAAGAGATGTCGATCGGTCGCGTTTTAGTAAGAGAAAGCCATCGTGATAAAAAGGTTGGCAAATTGATCATGGTTGAAAGTATTGACTATATTAAAGAAGTTTTAAATGAAACGGTTGTGAGAATTTCAGCTCAAGCCTATTTACAAAAATTTTATTCTTCATTGGGATTTGAAACAGTCTCAGAAGAGTATCTAGAAGATGATATTCCGCATATTGAAATGTTACTGAATATGTAAGTTAAGTATTGAAAATGAAATTATAGTATGCTATATTAGTTTAAGATAAAAGTCTTTAAAGATGTGCGAGTCGCATCAAAGATTGAAAATGTCGTTAAGACTTTTGTTGTGCGCAAAAGTCTTTTTTGATTGCTTTAAAATGGTCCAGTGAGGCCAAAAGGAGGATACGATGGATAATAAACTAACATTTAAGAACCTTATTCTAGGTTTACAACATCTTGTAGCGATGTTTGGTGCAACAGTATTGGTACCAGCAATTACAGGATTCAACCCAGCAGTAGCACTTTTAGCAGCAGGTATTGGTACATTACTATTTCATTTTGTTACAAAAAGAAAAGTACCGGTATTTTTAGGATCATCGTTTTCGTTTATTGCAGTTATTTTAGCTGTTAAAGAAATGCACGGTGGAGATTTAGCTTATGCTCAAGGTGGTTTATTAGTTGCAGGTTTGGTATACGTCATTATTTCATTATTTATTGGAAAAGTTAAAGTTTCAACACTTCAAAAGATCTTACCTGCATATGTAATTGGACCAATGATCATCATCATCGGTTTAACACTCATACCAGTAGCATTCGATATGGCATCACTTAACTTCTTATTAGCAGGATTAACATTATTATATGTGGTATTAATTAATATCTTTGCAAAAGGTTTAGCAAAACAAATGTCAATTCTATTGGCAGTAATCATGGGATATGCAACAGCATTGATCATTGGCATGATTTCAGGTACACCACTTGTTGATTTCGCTCCAATAACAAATGCAAGTATGTTTGCAATTCCAGAGATGACACTTCCAAAGTTCAGTTTACCAGCAATCATAACAATCGTACCGGTTGTACTTGCAGTATTCATGGAACATATTGGAGATGTGACTACAAATGGTACAGTAGTTGGTAAGGATTTCTTAAAGGATCCTGGATTAAATAGAACACTTTTAGGTGATGGTTTGGCAACAATGTTTGCAGCACTTATCGGTGGACCGGCAAATACGACATATGGTGAGAACACAAGCGTTCTTGCAATTACTAAGAATTACGATCCAAGAAACTTAAGAATTGCAGCAGTATTTGCAATCCTATTAGCACTTGTTGGAAAGTTCGGAGCAGTACTTCAAACAATCCCAGTAGCAGTAATGGGTGGTATCTCATTCATGTTGTTCGGCATGATTGCTTGGATTGGTGTTAAGATGATCAAAGATAGTAAAGTGGAATTCAATATTCAGTCAACAATTGTTATGTTAACGATGTTGGTTATAGGTTTAGGAACAAGTTATTTAGCAACATACAAAGGTATTACAATTGGTGTTCCTGTAACAGAGACAGTTATGTTAACAGGTTTAAGTTTAGCTGCTATTGTAGGTGTGTTATTAAACTTAGTACTTAATATTGTATTTAAAACAGAATATGAAGAAGAAACGGTTTCAGAAAGAGAAGCTGTATAATAGTAAAACCGCAGCTAAGCTGCGGTTTTTTAATTTGAAGGCATAACCATTCTTAAGAACTTGTAGGCAATAAATCCTATGAGTTTTTTTATTGGGTTGATTCTAATATCAAAGTAATATGAACTTTTGTACCAGCCTTGACTTTGCCAGTGTTCATAATCTCTTTCTTTTGTGATTTGAGTAGTTGCTTTCCACATATTAAACCAAAGAACATCTTTTAAAGATGGTGATTTAGCTGGTTTGTTTAACATCTTATGATAATGAGTTGCTGATCTGATGATCTGTTTTTGAAGTTTCTCAGAAGTTTTAATGGTTTGACCAAATTGAGTAATTGCTAATGTTGAACAGTCATTGACACCAAACGCCTTTAAAACAGACTTTAAATACTTAGCACTGGTCTTGGCAGATGAACCCATCGTAGTGGAAACGGCCATACCTTTTTTAGTTTGAAATTCCGGCCGATGAAAAAGATATGTTATAGAATCAATAAAGTTCTTCATCGCACCCGATATGTTCATGGCATATACTGGGGAAGAAAAAATGATACCATCTGCTTCTAGAAGCTGAGTCTTAAAAACATAAGATTTATTGTATTGGAAACACTTGCTTTCATCCTTTATAAAACATTGGAAACATGACTTACAGTAATTCAGATCTGTATCAGACATATGAATATATTCAAATTCATAATCTCCTAATTCTGTTAATGTTTTTTCTATTAATTGTAGGACTTCATAAGTGGTTCCTTTTTTTATAGAACCGTTAACTAAAACTATTTTCATGCGATCACCTCAATTTTTATCATAACATATAAATAATATTATATAAATCATTCGTATATGGTAATATTATAGAGGGGGACTATTTATGACAACAATGGATATAATAAAAAACCGTGTGAGTATCAGGAAATTTAATGAGAATCCAATAACAGAAGAGGTACTGAACTCGATTATAGAATCTGCTATAAAAGCACCTACGGCAGGCAATATGGTACCTTATACCATTTTAAAAGTGAAAAATAAAGAAACTCTAGAAAAACTCAGTATTTCTTGCGATCATCAGCCGTTCATCAAAGATGCAGATACTGCACTTATCTTTTTAGTGGATATTTATAAGTGGCATCACTATCTTCTGCAAAATGATGTCAAAGAATATGCTGAGAAAACAAGTAGACAATACGATGGACCAACACTTGCAGATGCGATACTTGGTATCAATGATGCACTGATTGCTTCTGAAAATGCCGTACTTGCAGCAGAACACCATGGTGTTGGCAGTTGTTATATTGGTGATATCATGGAGAACTTTGAGTATCATAAAGAGTTATTTGATTTGCCGGAATATGTTTTTCCAGCGGCCATGTTGGTACTTGGAAATTATGATCACCGACCAACACCGAGATATCGTTTTGATACAAAATATGTGGTGTTTGATGAAACTTATAAAAAACTATCTGAAGATGAATTAGAAGATATGTATCAGGAAAAAACAAAACTCTATAATCCAAATGTTTCTGAAGATATAAAAAATTATGCACAACAATTCTACAATAGGAAAATGGGTGCAGATTTCTTTGTTGAGATGAACCGCTCGTTAAAAGAAATACTAAAAATGTTTGAAAGACCTTAGGGTCTTTTTCTTTTGTAAAAAAAAGTTAAATGTTATACTAGAAACAGGAGGCCTTATGAGACTATTACATACAGGCGACTGGCATCTAGGGAAACAATTAGAAGGTGTGAGTCGTATAGAAGAACAAGAAAAATTCTTAGAAGATTTTAAATTAATAATAGAAGAAGAACGTATTGATGTGGTGATGATTGCAGGAGATGTATACGACACCTTTAATCCATCTTCCAAAGCAGAAACACTATTTTATCAGACTTTAAAAGATATCAGTGATCATGGTAAACGGTTGATTGTTGTGATACCTGGAAATCATGATAACCCAAATCGTTTGGTAGCGGCAAGTCCGTTAGCAAGAGAACATGGTATCATCATGGTGGATAGTCTAAACAGAGTATTGGAAACCGGTACTTATGGGCAACATCAACTGATACAATCGGGACCTGGATTTATAGAAATTGAAGTAAATAATGAAAAAGCAGTGATTTTAACAGTGCCATATCCAAGTGAAAAACGACTGGAAGAGGCCTATTTAGAAGTTGGTTTAGAAGAAATAGAACAACTTGAGAAGTACAATGATAAAATTAGACAATTATTTGAAACACTTAAAGTTCATTTTAGAGAAGATACCATTAATGTGATTATGTCACATCTATTTGCCATGGGTGCTGAAGAAACCGGTTCTGAGAGAAGTATTCAACTCGGAGGCAGTTACATCATAGACAGTTCATGTTTTCCAAAAGAAGCAGATTATATCGCTTTAGGACATATTCATAAACCGATGGTGCTTCCCAATACCAATAAACGTATTCGTTATTCAGGTTCACCACTACAATACAATAAAAAGGAAAGGCATTACCAAAAAGGATGTTATATTGTTGAGGCGACAGTGGGAGATGTTGACGTAACATTTACACCGTTTAAAGTCTATAAACCGATAGAGGTTTGGAAAGCTGATTCCATAGAACATGCGATTTCACTTTGTGAAACACATCAAAGTGAAGAGAGTTATGTTTATTTAGAAATACAAACAGAAAGATACATACAAGAACATGAAATCAAATCGATGAAACGACTAAAAAAAGATATTTTAGAAATCACACCGATTATAGATCTGAAAGACCAAGATGTTCTACAAACCAATATAACGGAAGAACCGATTGAAGACATATTCAAAAAATATTATCTTAGAGAAAGACAAACAGAACCGACGAAAGAGATTACATCACTTCTTCTAGAAATTTTAGGAGGTTCAGATGAAACCGATTAAATTGAGTTTAAAGGGATTAAATAGTTTTAATGAAGAACAAGTCATTGACTTTGATGCACTCACAAAGCATGGCCTATTTGGTGTGTTTGGACCTACTGGTAGTGGCAAGTCTTCCATATTAGATGGTATGACTTTAGCACTTTACGGCAAAACATCCAGAGACAGTTCCAATTTCATCAATACGCAATGTGATCGTATGCAAGTAGGATTTGAGTTCAGTATCAACGAGAAAACGTATCATGTGGTTAGAACCTATAAAAGAACACCACAAGGTAAAATAAATGCCACAAAACCAACTCGAATAGAAGAAGTTAGAGATGATGAACGTTTACTTTTAGAAGATCAAACCAAAGAAGTGGACAAGAAATGTTTTGAAATCATCGGACTGAAATTCGAAGATTTTATCAGAACCGTTGTTTTACCACAAGGAAAATTCAGTGAATTTATTCAACTGAAAGGCAAAGAGAGAAGAGAGATGTTGGAACGTTTATTTTCTCTGAGTCGGTATGGTGACGATCTAACTAGAAAACTTCATAGTGCGATTCGAAAAGAAAAAGACAAAGATCAAGTTTTGACGGGTGAGTTAAAAGGATTTGAAGATATTTCTTATGAAAAATTAGAAATACTAGAACAGACGAACAATGAAACCAAAGCATTATATGAGAGCAGTGTAAAAGAAACAAAGCTGGCTCAAAAAACCTATGATGAAGGCCTTAAAATATATGAACTTATTTTAAAATTAAAGGACAATGAAACACAGTTAACAGACCTTCTAAAAATAGCAGATGACATGACAGCACTTCAAGAGTCGTGTGATTTAGGTCGTAAAATACTCACAATACTACCGTATTACAATCATTATGTGGAGAGTCAAAGCACACTCGAAACGCAGTTAAATCAACTCAATGTATCAAAAGACCTTTATACTCTTTCAACTGAAAAACTTAAAAAAGAAGACGATGCCTTTAAGGCAATTGAAACAGAGTACAATGACTTTATGAAACCTTATCAGATCAATCATTTGAAGTTAGTAGAAGGGTTGAAATTATTCAATGCCAATGAGCAATCAAAACAAAACCATCAAGAACACCAAGAAAAACTGGACAACAAGTTATTAAAGAAACACGCTTTGGATGATTCGATAAGAAAAGAAAAAGAAGAAGAAGCAGTTTTACGAACTAAACTTGTCGAATTGAATGAGAATTACAAAACCCTTCATGTGGATTCTGAAGTACAGCAATCTGTCGATTTAGGGTATGAACAGGAAAAAGAATTAAAAAGAATTACACATAAACTTGAAGAAGTTAAGATGAGTTCTAAAACCTCTCAAGAAAAAGTGACAAAGAAATCAAATGATATTAACACTTTAAAAGAGAAGTTGACTCATTCAACAGAAGTACTTGACTCAGTTGATATCATCACTCAAGAGATGTATTTGGAACAAATGAATGCGTTGCAAAGAAAACAAACAACATATCAGAGCCATTTGGAGGATCAGAAAAATATCACTGTTCGTTTAGACCAGGCAGCAGAAAAGTTGACGGTATTACTAACGGAAAAAGAAGGATTATTGCCATCTTTCGAAGCTTATCAAATAGAAAAAGAAAAATCATGGATTAACAAATTACAGCATAAACTCGTAGAGGGAGAGCCTTGTCTTGTTTGTGGGAGTGAGGTACATGATATTTCTGATACTCAAACTAGCTTTGTAGAAGATTCTGACTTGGAAAAAACAATGAATGATCTCATTATTAATGAAACCATTTTGATACAAGCCATATCGGATTTAAAGAGTGAAAAGAAAACAAAAGAGATGGTTATAAAAGAGACAGAACTTGACCATCAACAGGTTATGACAACATTAAAAGAAACCTACGAGCAACATGAACAGCTGACAAAAGAAATCAATCAGTTATCAGAAGTGATGAAACATGAACATCAGCTCCTTGAGGTAGAACAACTACAATTAACACAACACAATAAAGAAAATGAACGATTAACAGCAGAAGCAGATGTTCTCAAACCCTCTTTAAATGAGTTGTATAAAACATGTAAAACAGATAACTTTATTGAATTACGAGACTCTCTGTATGAAAACCAAAAAAAGGCTAAAGATATTTCTATTGAAATAGAGCAGACTCAAAAAAATATAGAAGAAAACCGTTTGGATCTGAGTAATTCTCAAACTTTGGTGGAACAATTAACTTTGGAAACCAAATTGTTAGATCAAGAAATGTCTCAGCTTAAACAGCAGATTGACTCAAACGAGAATAAACTCACAAATGATTTTGAGAATAGACGTGATATAGATCAAATGTTGAATGAGTTGATTAAAACACATGAGTCATTGGAGGAACGTTATCAGACACAATCTGAACAATTGTCAAAACAGAAATTAGAGACCGAAGGGCATAAGGATGCTGTTTCAAAATACGAGACTTTATCAAATGCTTCAAAGGTTCAGTGTGATAAGAATTCAGAAAGTTATTTACAGATACGTAAGAAATATGAGGTGGAAGAGACTGAAATTCAAGCCTCACAGTGGACAGAAGAATTACTGACAACTCAATTGAAGGTGATTGAAACATACCACCTTGATAAGAAATCTTTAGAAGTATTGGTTGAAGATTTGAAGAAACAATTGAATCATCAAGAAATAAAAAAAGAAAAGCTTCAAGAGATGAAAGAGCATCTAACACTTTGTAAATCAGAAGAACAGACGATACATAAGACATTGATTACTTTGGAAAAAGACATTCAATCACTTAAAGAGCAACTTATTCAGTTAAAAACACTTCTTGATCAGAAAAAAGATCTGGAACATAAATTAAGCCTTTTAGCCGATTTGGATTACTTATTCAGAGGGAAGAAGTTTGTAGAATATGTTGCTTCGTATCAACTGAGATACATCTCTGTTGAAGCTTCTAAAAGGCTCTATGACATTACTTCAGGAAAGTATGGATTAGAAGTAGATGAGCAAGGCAAATTCTTAATAAGAGACTTCGGACATGGTGGTATGACTAGAGATATGACGACGTTATCAGGTGGAGAATCTTTCTTGGTTTCTCTGTCGCTTGCGTTATCGTTATCATCTCAGATACAGCTAAAAGGTTCAGCACCACTGGAGTTGTTCTTCTTGGATGAAGGTTTTGGTACGTTAGATGAAAGGTTCTTAGAAATCGTGATGTCGTCACTTGAACAGATACACCACAAAGATTTGTCAATTGGATTGATATCACATGTGGAAAGCATAAAAAATCGTGTACCCGTTAAATTAAATGTCTTACCAAGTATTGCGGGTGAGCGCGGCAGTAGAGTGAAAGTAGAGCAAACCTAATGGATATTTTAAGTAAACGACCACTTATAATTGAACCTTTTAAATTATTTGGTGCAGCACATCTGCTGACGATTCTCGTTATGGTGATGATGGGTGTTCTCTGTCTTTATGCTTCAAAAAAGTCAGAGAAATTCAGTCGTTTCTTTAAATATTTTTTGATCATCAACTTGATTGTAATGGACATATCCTACAGATTGTGGTCAGGCTTTTATGAAACTCATGATTATATAGGTATGTTTTCAATTCATATATCCAGTGTTTCGGTGATTCTGGCGATTTTTACATTGTATAGATTCAATCAAAAAATGTTTGATGTGTTATTTTACTGGGGACTCCTATTAGTACCTCAAGCAATCATCACCCCTGGTATCTATAGATATGGATTTCCGCACTTAAGATTCTTTCATATCTTATGGATTCATTTTCTTGTGATCTATACGGTTTTTTATTT
>Ga0209379_10000829_pt1 | contig 22456 bp, 22 predicted proteins | sample tdDd001_FD_187124 | JGI IMG/M metagenome (GOLD analysis project Ga0209379, IMG submission 187124) | Marine sediment microbial communities from the Atlantic coast under amendment with organic carbon and nitrate - tdDd00.1 (SPAdes)... | ecosystem: Environmental > Aquatic > Marine > Coastal >...
AGAATTTGCTTGGCGACCATAGCGATTTGGACCCACCTGATTTCCATTCCGAACTCAGAAGTGAAACGAATTAGCGCCGATGGTAGTGTGGGGCTTCCCCATGTGAGAGTAGGACATCGCCAGGCTTTAAATATCGTTACCTGTATAAACAAGTAACAACATCACCAGTGTAGTAATCTGTTGATGACAATCTGTGGAGAGATGGCTGAGTGGTTGAAAGCACCGGTCTTGAAAACCGGCATACGTTAATAGCGTATCTAGGGTTCAAATCCCTATCTCTCCGCCACTATTCTTTACGCATTAAGCCCTTGAATTTCAAGGGCTTTTTCGTATCTACAGTACTGCAAATCACTTCTAATCCAATGAGGTGAGACAATGTACCTACAAAAAGCACCAAATGGTGTGTACCACACTCGAATTTGCATCCCTAAGGCTCTAAGAGAGTCAGGTTATCCATTCGATATAAAAGTTAGCTTGTTGACAAAAGAGCGTTCAGAAGCGATCGAGCGTAATTTTAAGGTAGCTTCTTGTATCAAAGTCGCTATTAACCAAGTAGATATGGTTAATCCTGTTCTGTTTCCTAAGTTTAAGTTAGCCCTCAACCAGCAGATCGAAGTTCTTCGTAAATCTTTCAGTTCGCCAGCAGCTTATAAGCCCTCCCTCGAAGCTATCGCCTACTTTGAAGATGATATTGCTTCAGACCTACCAAACAATATTGACCTATCTAATCTTGAAACGACAGAACCGAGCGTAAAGAGTATCCCTTCCAAAGTAGTACCTTTTGCTCAATTGCTTAAACGATTTCTTGAAAGCAAAGAGAAGCGCAATGTTCGTCAGTTAACTGTTCACCAGCTCAACAAACGTATTACTCACTGTCTTAATTTTCTTGAGACACAAAATGTGAACCGTAATACCGTCGGTATCTCTCACTTAGAAGAATACATTGACTTACTCTATTCTGAGTCACGTTCTTCAAAAACAAACAAAGAATACTTTGCAGCAGTAAAACAATTTTTCAACTGGCTGAAGCAGAAAAGGTATATTCTCGAAAACCCGTGTGAAGACTTGAACCCTAAGTTTAAAAGTAAACAACATGCGTCTGAACAGCGTGAAAGGTGGTCAACTGATGAGCTTAAGACATTAATAAACAGTCCTGCCTTCGCACTACATTCACTAGATTTTCAGTGGATCACTAAACTACAACTCTTTCATGGGTTACGCACTGGCGAAGCTTGTCAGCCATATATCCAAGATATTGTTATAGATCATGCTATCCCATATTTTCGAGTCACTGACCAATCCAAAGATCAGCACTTGAAAAATGAGCATGCTGTTCGAAACGTCCCCTTACACCCAGCGATTCGCGATGACTTCATCATATTTTGTGAAAGCCGTCTTCATAAAGGCAATGCCCCTCTGTTCAATTACTCACCGCTTGGGGCAGATAAAGACTGGACTAAGACGTATCGAACGCAATTTGGGAAGTTACAAACAAGGCTGGGTATGCCTGCTGGCACGCGCCCGACAGCCTATGGGTTGCGCCATACATTTATCGATGAACTGAAAGAGCAAGATGTGGCTGAGCATAGTGTGGCGGAAGTCGTTGGTCATACAAACCCAAACATGACATTTGGTCGATACGGCAAAAAACACAAACTTAAGAAGCTATATGAGGTGGTATCAAAGTTTCGCGTTATACAGTTGGAGGGCTAGAGATGAAAGCATTATCACAAAATGTGCGGAAGGCATTGATTGTTGCCATACAAGATAGCGAGTCTCATCGCGAGCAGCTAGACCTATCACGATTCCTAAGTCTAGGAGTTACTGAAGAACAAATTTATCTTATTGATCATTCAATTAGTATGCTGCGTGAACATCCATATTTACGATTAGAGGACTTTGCCGCTAACTATAGCATGCGCCAGATAGAACAAACACTGGGTGATATAGACAGTTTCAAGAAGCTGTTAAAACTTGATGAGTTTACTTATCTTCAATGGCTTAAAGTAAATAACCTAGCTGATGATGAGTTTGTTTGCTTACCTTATCTCATTTATCAGCACTTTTGCGCGGAGATTCGTGAAAATTATGTACAAGGCGCTCACCTAAATGAGAATCTAAAAGTCGATTTAGGTTGTAAGCAAGTTGATTGCTTAACGTTCCGATGTGGAACGCAATTAGGTATCCCAGCCAATGAGTACGAGATGATGATAATGCTTTTATTATCTCGCTACGGCTATTACACGTACTTCAAGTTGAATGATGACGATATGGTATTAACTCTAAAGTCTGACACTAAAGTCTGACACTAAAGTAGTCAGTGTTGAATTGAAAATTTACGCCTCTCACTTTTCTAAACAAGCTGATTATCACGTTTGCCTGATGGATGATCGAAACAACACGCAACGTAAAAATAGCCCACAGAACGTTGTAAAGTTAGAGCAGTTTTCGCTTCGCCATCATAGTAATTTTAATGCGGGCATTTTGAATGCTGTTGGGTTGCTATAGAACGATTCACCTTTAGAGTGTCACTCGCTCAGCCTTGGACGCAAGCCAAGATGTTATAGGTTCCTCATCTTGGCTTTTCTGTTTGTACGTGAGTAGACCCTTACAACAAGCATTATCAATCAGTTCAAGTTGAAAAATACCATGGTGATATATTTACTCGTATATATAGAAAGTGAATATTATTTTTCTCTTTGAATCATATGGTTAGATGTGGTTTGATAATAAGCAAATTAACCAGACCATTAAACATAATAAGGCTCCGACAGAAGAACCGCCCTTAATGGCCTATGATTCTATAGGTCTAAACATGAACCCTACGAAAAAACGTCAAAAATCCCATCAGCTGAAATCACGAGTTCAAAAAAGCCGTAAAGGCACTCGCAATTCTATAATTTCCCTTGATAAAAATCATTACAAGCTCAACTCAGTCGGACGTGCGGTTTGTCATGAATTAAATACCAAAGAGCCTGTTGTTGCAGAATCAACGTTTAATGGCATGAAAACTCACGGTCGGCACATCATTAAGTACCTAGGGGGCAGACTTCTTTCTGAACTCACCATCGAAGATATCGATAACCTGACAACCTCGCTTCTCAAGCAAGGTAAAAAAGGTAAGGTTATTAATGGATGCTACACGCTCTTGCGGGCAGTTTGTTCAAAAGCCTACTCGTCAGGTCATCAAGCAACAGACCTAATGAACAACATCGAAAATTTGAAAGTGGTTAGTGATGACCCCTTCCCATTTACTGAAGACGAAGTCCGTAATCTGCTGGTTACGGATACTGATTTTCTCATGTCTAAAGAGATGGTTGCCTTCGGTATTGTCACTGCGCTACGTATCAGCGAGCTAATCTGTACTTCATGGGAAAATGTGGAATTCTACACAGAAGAAGGCATTGAAAAATGTCGGCTGTACGTAGATTTAGCCAAACCTCTGAATAACTATAAAGTGACTAAGACGGAAGAATCTGAGCGAACGATTGAGTTATCGGCAGAAGCTGCTCAGATACTTAGAAGGTTAGAACCTGTGACAGGTTCTAAGGCTTCAATATCGATTGATGTTGTGCAACGCGATAACATCACCATTAAGCGAGAGAAACGTAGATTCATCTTCTTTAATGAACAGACTGGCTACCCATGGCTGAATCCCAAGCAATTTGCCAAGCAGTTTTTTACTGCCTTCCTTAGCAATGCGGGCGTTGCCCATAGAGGTCCCAACCAGTTGCGCCACACTGGTGCATCCATTCAATTTAATAACGGAGTCAGCGTAGCTTGGATTGCAGAATTGCTTGGACATCGAGATGTCAGCATTGTTGAAAAGCACTACGCCAAGCGAAATAAGTTAAGCCTAAAGAAAGAGCAAGCTAAAGCGGATATGACGGTTGCTAAACTGTTTAACACTCGTTGCGAAAATAGTATTGTCGTTCCAAAAGGAATGACGAACCAGACATCAGAGCAAGTTGCTGATAGTGAAAAGAAGTTTATCCTAGATTTGCTTCAACTGGCTCGCGGGGCAAAAAATGATGAGCATAGAGAGCAGATCTACAAACTCATTGTTAAAAATCTAGAAGGAGGTCTGTAAATGACGGATCTTCCCTTGCCTTCCTCTCTTCCTAACTCAGTTAGTCAGGAAGGAATGCTTACTCACTCACTACGAGAACAATGGCTATCCGAACTTAAAAAACATGGTTGTTCGACTACGCTAGGCACAAGCATTGACGAATATGCTGCTGCCTTCTCTAATACACACAATGCTCCTAAATCATCCAAAGCTCTTCAAACAAAAGTGGGTGGTGAGTTCAAACGTGTACGAATCGCATTCAAACTATTAAGTAAAGCGACTAAGCCTATTCCTATAATTCGTGAGAAATCTACGTGGTTTGTCGATATTGAACAGCGATTGAACTCTGTTCTTAAAGAGGAAATGTCTACTATCTGGCGTGCGTTCGACACCGAAGTGCAATACTTAGTTCGAGCGCAGACTCAAGATTCTCTAAATCAAATCACAGAACTTGAAGCAGAAAATATAGAACTAGCCGAGTTTATTGATGAGTTGCAAAGGCAATCAAAATACACCGAAGAACTACAAAAAAGTACTGAGGAAGTAGAAAGCAAACTTGCTCATGCTGAGCAAGTTTGTTCGAGCTATGAACAACGTAACAACGAGTTACGTGAACAGCTGCACGAGCTTCTAACTATTCAAAGAGATCTTGATGTCGCAATAGCAAAGAGCGATTTTCTTGAGCAACAAGTGCAAGATCTGAAAGTTGATAAACAGCGGTTGCTTCAGATGCTCTCGCAACTCGGTGACAGTAGCCGCTCGGGAATAAGTGAGCTACCTAGTCAAGATGACCAAGTCATCATACCTGACCCCGACATCTTCGAAAACTAAAAGCAAAATTTTCCGTTTCACGAAAAACAACTAAGCGAACAGAAAACAAAAGAGCAAGGTTACCCCAATCCCGTATGAAACTTCATCGGGTTGGGGAGCTAAGCGGCTGCTTAGAATCGCTTGGGCTGCGCCCAAACCCCTGAAGAAACTGACATACAAACAGAATTAGACCTATCAAAATAGGCGAATGTATGACTAAGAAATACAAGAAAAAACAGATAGAAGAACACTACCTTAACAACCCCAAGCTCACAGAAATATTTGAAGAAAAGCTTGAGTTCTGTGTTAAGCACAACATCAAAATCACCAGAAACCGAATGAGGAAAGAGACGAAACTAAAGTCAGCGGAGGTTGATTCTCTTTATCATCATTATTGTGAAGCAAAGAGCACTCGTATCGAAATGAACTGTACGCACTTAGATAAAAAGATCTGGAAATACAAAGCAGAACAAGCTGGAAAGACGGTTTCTCAGATCGCTTCTGAATCGCTGCATAAGACTAGAATTATCGTTCCATTCGCAGAGAAGACAAGAAAAGAAATGCTTGGTGTCATTAATGAGCGAGTTCGTTTTAACTCGTTACTAAACCAGACTGTAAAGTGGTGCAACACTCACAAATCAGGTGCGGAATCGATTCAGATACTTTTAGAGCTTAATCAACTCAACAAAGCCTTCGAACAACATGACCTTCGAGTCATGAATATTCTTGCAAGTCCTGAAGTTGACTACAAATACCGTATTGCACATGTTGATCCGTTGGCGGTGGAAGCATGGCAGTAATTTCATTTTTCCGAACAAGTGGTATTGGGCAATCTAGTTCGCAAGCTGCAACTGATTATCTCTATAGTCCTCTGTGCAGCCTCACTGAAGAACAAAGACAAATTTACAGTGAGGCTTATCAAATGCGTAAGTCTGCCAGAGAAACGAACGACATACAGACAGAGTGGGAATGCGACTACATTCTCCAACAGCAGAAAGGAAAGCGCCGAGAGCCGCCACCAGAAGCGATTAATGGCAATCGCAAAGCGGTCGAATATGCGATTGCGCATACACCTCACCAGCATAAATATGTTTCTGGTGTGATTGCTCACGCGTTGGAAGATACAGATAAGTTACAAGCCAATCCAGAAATTGAAGCGGAATGGCGAGAATTATTCGAAGACTTGTGTTTTGCGGGGTTCCCCACCAATGAACGTCTTATTGATTGGGTGCGTCACACGCATCAGGGTAATATTGAAAACCACTTCTTAATACCGAGGATCCACCTTGCTACGGGGCTTTCTTTCAACCCCGCCCCACCAGGTCATGAAAAAGATTTCAATCTGTTACGAGATTACTTAAATCTCAAGCATGATTTAGTGAGTCCTCTTGATTCTCTCCATAAACGGCTTACACAAGACGGTAACAGCTTTGACAAGCGGCACGAACTTAAGAAATCAATCAATAACTGGATTAAGGACATGATTGCTAACAATCGAGTAAACAACCGTACTGACATTATCGAAGCACTAAGTAGCGATATGTTTAAAGAAAAGAGCGGGCTTACCCATGTTATTGAATCGAACAACTTCTTACGTTTGCACTTTAAAGATAGAAAAAACGTGCGCCTCTATGGTTTTGTATTTACAAAGCAGTTTCGTTCTAGAGATTCCTTAACGCAGTCCAGTGAGCCATTCCAAAGCAAACAAAGTCGACTGGAGGAGCTAGAAGACCAACTCGATAAAGCGATTATGAAACGAGCTAACTATAACAACAGACGTTACGGATTACACAAAAGTAAGCCCGAACTCAATGTGAGCAAAGCGCATTATTTACCTTCGAACTCGCGTTGGACAGAAACACCGCCTTTTTACATACCGCAACCTCTTCCTAGTTATGCTCGTATGCCTGACTTTGACACAAATCTAAGAGGTGCGGAGATGGCAAAACAGCTTGAGGAAAGAAAAGCGCTAGCGGAGGGCAACGCAGAGCTAGCTTTGAAACAGTATCACGAACAACAACGTAAGTTTGTCTCAGAGTGGATGAGCTGCGTAATTGAAGGAAAATCAGAATATGAGCCATATGGAGAAACAATTAGCTTCACAAATTACATCATTGACGAAGAATCAGCAGATTTCAAACGAGCATTTACTCGCTATGGTCGAGACACAGAACGAGTTTTACTTGAACACGATAAAAGAAATCCAAGAGCAATACCAAGCCGAACGCAGAGCAATTTTGAACGACATTGTTCAGACCAATCAACTCATGCTCCAAGAATACCAAGCCTCAGTCGAAGCCTTACAGGAGCTATCGAAAGCCTCAAAGGAAATATCCGCATCCACGAGACAGCAAATAGCGAGATTGGAACATCGATTGAACACGCTGGAAAGCTGGCAGAAAGACAGCGGGACAGCTATCTCGAACTTAGTCGAGCTTTTGAAGTTATAGCAACAGACCCTGAGCTGAAAACAAAACTAAAAAATACATTAGCTAAAAACGAAGAGAAAATGCGACGGGATAATGAGCGCGATACGTTACAGCGAGTACTTGATAATCTTGAAGACAAAAAGAAAAATGTTATGGACAGTCCTACTAACAATCGAAATAATTAATTAGTTTAAGTAATGGTCATTTTCTATTATTAAAATTATTTTTTGTTTAAATACATCGACTTAATTGCTGACTCACCTAGATTCATTAGAGTTCATGATAAACTAATGAAAAGTTTTTGTTATGGTTAGAGAGCCCAATTTTCTTCATCACTCGTGAGCTATTTACACTGTTTAGTCAAAAATATCTGAAGCCTCTAGTGTACTGTACACATACTAAGTTTATCGGAGGCTTTTGTGAGGCAAAAATCTGTTCAGAGCAATTAACGCCAATTAAAGATCACAGCTTCCTATTTTTTACCCCTTACAAGAGGTAAAGTGTAGTTTACCCCCTGAAAAGGGTAAGTTACACTTTATCGAAAGTAACATGAGGAATGTTTATGTTGATAACATCACCCAAGCAGTTAGCAACACACCTTCGTGATGAGAGAAAAAGCAAGAATTTGTCTCAGAATAAAGTTGCTGATCCTGTTGGCATTAAACAGGACACTGTTTCTAAGTTTGAAGTTAATCCAGAAACCACCCGTATTCAGACGCTATTTCGTATCTTATCATCGCTAAATTTAGAAATGCATATTGTGCCAAGAGGCAAAAGCATATACCGAAAAGCTAATAATGAGAGCGATGAGAAATGGTAAAGTGCGCGTTTTTATGAGTGGTGAGTTGGTAGGCTTGTTCACTAAAGTGTAAAGAATATAAAGGTGTACGTAGCTTCCAATCCAATATGATGGAGACTGGCTAAACTCTATCGATATCATTATTCCCTTCGCCATAAACCTTGAAACCAGTGGCGTCGATAGCAAGAGGCTGAATCGCACCTCTGGTTTCGTTTTAAATAAAACATCCACTTCCTTAGCTCGACGACTTATTCAGGTGTAATGCGCCAGCATCATATTTCCTTTTAAGTTCACAATTCAATTCTACTTGAATGCAAAAGTCGCCATCAGTTTCACTAAAATAGAAACTGGCGTTATCCGATATAGTTGAATTGTATGAACGGATAAAATCCGTTTTACCATAAGGTTTTACTTTTAAATTTGTTTCATCTAATTCATGACTTTTAGGTGGATTTACCCATGTAAGGTATTGTTTAAGCAGGTAATATTATTTAACACGATCATTAAGTTGTCCTTTTAAAAAGCTCGCTTGTTATACATCAACTTTTCTAGATACCAATGTTGCCAGAGCAATTAACAATGCAATGCCATACAATGCAAACGGTAAAGTAAAATTCTGGGCGACGAAGCCAACACTAGCAGGCCCCGCTAATACACCAAAATAGCCGAGAGTTGACACTGCTGGTATTGCCAAAGATTGTGGCATGTAAGTCTGACGACCTGTGGCAGAGAACATGACAGGAACAATATTTGAGCAACCAATCCCTAGCAAACCATAGCCTAAAAGTGACAACGGCCATATCTCTAGCACAAGACTCATAGTCAAACCTAGTGTGGCAACGATACCACCCCACGTGACTACTTTTCTTGCCCCGATACGGCTGATAACGTAATCACCTCCAAGCCGCCCTATTGTCATAGTGATAGAAAAGCAGGCAATACCTATTCCGGCACTGGTATGAGGCATTGCCCTATATTCCGTCAAAAACACTCCGCTCCAATCGAAGACAGTGCCTTCTGCTAAAAAAAATGAAAAACAGACAAAACTAATTAGAAATACAGGTCCCTTGGGTAACGCAAATAAAGGACCATCCGATGGGTTTGCAGATGTCTGTAGCCCTCGAAAATTCGCTACTAGCAACACAAGAACAAAGGCTGCTGACAACAAGCAGGCCAGATATGCTGACATCCCCGAAGTCATAAGAAAAGCCAACGTGCTGGCCCCCACAATCCCTCCTAAGCTATAAAATCCGTGAAAGCCGGACATTAAAGGCTTATTGGTACTCTTTTCTACAATTACAGCTTGCATATTCATGGTACAGCCCGTAGCACCAACCCCCGCACCGAAAGTGACTAAAGTTAAGGAAAGCAGAAGTGGATCTGTAATATGAGGAAGTATTGGTAATATGCTAGAAAAGCAGGTAACAGATATAATTAAAACGACACGACAACCAAATCGACTAGTAAGTATCCCTGCAACCGGCATCGCCAATAATGCCCCCACGCCAAGGCATAGAAGCAATAAACCGAGGGTACCGTCGCTAACCATAGTATTAGCTTTTACATTAGGAATGATTGCCGCCCATGCGGCCGTCGTGAAGCCAGAAGCAAAAAACATAGCTCTTGTTGCTCTTACTTCCACCGATTCAAATAAATCTATTTGTAATAAAGATATAGACATAATATTTTTATACAGTTAGTTCCAATCGGTTACCTTCCGGATCTAATATTACACTTTCGTAATAGCCATCGCCTGTACGGTATGGACCATCCAGTAGTTCGTAGCCTTCTGAAACAAGTTTTTCAGTTAGCTCATCAACATTTTTCTCTGAGCCCAGAGATACTGCTAAATGTGCCCATCCTATAAACTGTGTGTAAACATCTGCACCTGATTCTAATACAGAGTCCATCGTCATCAGTTCGATACGAAAGCCGTCGGGTAGCGTCAGAAAATAAGAAGCGAATCCCACGTTTTTGTCTTCGTACTTTTCATTGCACTCTGCTTTAAATAAGTTTTCATAAAAGTGCCTCATCACCTCTAAGTTTAGGCACCAAATAGCAATATGATTAATCTTCATCTTCTTCTCGCATTTGCTCGTCTTCCCACTCTAACTATGTAAGTAGTGAAGACATATACATGTAAGGCTCAAGCTCTACTTTCTGCTGCAATCTTTTACGATTAACCAGAGTGTTTGAACTATGAGAACTGAACTGTTTCTTGTTGGTTTACACCGCCATAGCTTTATTTTTGCGTTTACGTATTTTCATCGGAGCAATTTTGATACATAGGGAACATTCCTTAACTGATCTTCCCATGGCAAACCATATCCGACGAGGAGATCATCGTTTTCCATCTCATAGGCATGATACTGAACTTCAGGAATATCAACTCGACCGGGCTTTACAAACAGTGTTGCAATAGATAATGACTGTAACTCGAACTGTTCATTCAGATAATGCGCAATGCGTTTCATAGTTCCACCAGATTCAATAGCGTCATCGACTAAAATGACATTACTCCCCTTTAACGCTATGTTTTGATGGAATACGATCGCAGAGTTATTGTTTTTATCTCCCGGAGTATGAGGGCAGGAAATGTAGTCCATGCTTATATCAAATGTGATTTCTCGCACTAAATCGGCGGTAAAAAGTATGCCTCCTGGTACTACTGTGATAATGACTGCGCTCTGATTCTTAAAGCGTTGATTCAGAGCACCTGCTACCTGACTTACACCTGTCTTGATCTGACTTTGATTTAGAACAACCTCTCCAATATGCTTCTTTCTCATCGCTTATCCTCATTACATACACTGGTGTTATGGTGAGACTAATCACCTCAAGAAATCGTAGGAGATGCATTAGCGCTTTGTTTTAATACATATTGCCTTAAGAGGTAGATACAAATAAAATGGATATATTCTATTCAGATATCTAAATTTTCGATGCTAAGACACCTTGCTAGCCATTTACCGTACTTTTCCGCTGTTGCGAAGAACCTTAGCTTTTCAAAAGGAGCGGATGAACTGTCAATATCACAGTCCTCTATCAGTTATCAAATCAAAAGCTTGGAAGAGAAGCTGGGGTTTAAACTCTTTGTGAGAGGGCAAGGTAGCAAGGTTGAGTTAACCACTAAAGGGAAGAGCTTGTATCAAGAGTACGGAGTTCTTGAACGAAACTTTAACCAAGTTGTTTCTGATACTCAGCTAAACACAAGCAGAACTAAACTGGAAATCACGGCTCCGATTGACTTTGGCATTAAACTGCTCACACCTGCGTTATCGCAATTGGAAACGGACAAGTTAATCGTTAATCTGGATTTAACCGACAATGTTATCGACCTTAAACAAAGCCGTTTCGATTTTTCTATCCGCAACAAAACCGATGAGAACGGGTTGGAGTATATTCCATTAATAGCATTAAAAAACCTATTGTTTTGTAGTCAATTCTACGCTGACTCGAATAATGTTTTCACTTTTAGTCATATTAAAGAACATCATCGTTTGATAGTGAGAAACGCAATAAAAAGTAACACTTGGGAGCAACTATTTCATCAGTATGACAGGAGTTTCGTCAATCATAAGAACATGCAGGTCATCAACAACAGTTTTGGCATCTACCAGGCTATCGTTGCAGACGCTGGAATTGGTATCTTGCCAGAGTACTTTTTAGAACAAACCAACTACCAAAAATTTCATATTTTTGACGAACCTTTGAATGAAACTCAGTTTTTTTTAGCCTTTCAGCCTTCTTATATAGCAAAGAAATGGGCTGTTCGTATCAAAGATCATCTTATTGAGTCTATCGAAAGTCAAAGGCGATTTGGTTGATATGATCCACACCAGCAGTTTTGGACACCGAGTTAAGTGAGTACAATCACTAACGAGGTGAACCATGACAAGCAAGAAAAAACGTATTATTCATTCCCCTGAATTTAAAGCAGAAGCCCTGAACCTAGCCATTGATAGCAATTTAAGAGCGATTGACTTACTAAAGCTGCACGTAATCGATGGGTCTACTCAGCACATCTAGAAGCAAGTAGTTTTTTGTTTCCAAGTTGTCGCCGCAAAGGTCACCCTATTAGCTACTCATTTTATCGTGCGATTATCAGGAGGTGGGCTGTAAAGGTTGGGTTGAATTCGGACTATATTATGGTACTCATTCCATGCGCCGCACTAAAGCTACTCTGATATATACCAGAACGAAAGTATTAGGGCAGCACAGATCTTAGTTGGGCATTCGAAGCTAGATAACACTATTCGGTATCTTGGAGTTGGACTAGAAGACGCTCTGAAGCTCTCAGAGCAAACGAATTGCTAGAAGCACGGTTACAGGCTTTTCTTACCCCTGAAAAGCCTGTGCCCCATTTGTCTTTTACGTTAATTTTTCGGCAATGCGCTCAGTTTAGTATTTGACTTATTATCCCTTATGATAAAACGCTAGCTAGGTGACCAATTTGCTCATCCCTTACACACTCTACAACAGATTTAGGCGTCAAAATAGTATAGATTTTCCAACGTTAGAATAGATATCTAATCTGCGGACTACTGCCCACAAAGCATGAGCTAGAACACAACACAATAAACTTCTCTTTTGATACACTTATAACTACCGTAAGTTGCTTAGTAGGAGCTTTTTTTGGACTTAAATCTATTCACGACATTCTTGGCAGTATACAAGCACCGGTCAATAACGTTGGCCTCTGAAGAACTAGACCTAACTCAGCCAGCAGTCAGTTCGGCGATCAAACGACTCGAATTAATCGTGGGGAAATCACTCTTCGTCAGAGAAGGTCGAGGGATAGCACCGACGGGAGCTGCCGTTTCATTAGCACATAGAATCGAAGACCCGATTAACGTCATCAACAGCGTGGCAGAGCACAACGATGAGCTGAATGTGTATTGCACTGAAAGCCTGTTGCCGTTTTGCACGCATATTGAAGGCGTGCGCTTTATTGAAGCCCCGTTGGATGAAGAGAAGCTCTTTGATGCCCTGATCGCACAGAAAGTTGATTTGGTCATTGATGTTATTTCGAGTAAACGTCATTCACTGATAGAAGAAGTGCTTTTTGATGATGAGGCTGTCTGCTTAACGCGTTCAAATCATCCAAGAATAGACAATGACATGACTTACGAACAGTACTTTGAAGAACAACATATCGCACTTAAGCTCAGACGCTCGGAAATGAACACGATAGATTTTTTATCGAACAAACCCATTAAACCGAGAAAAATAAGTATTGAGACCCGTTCCATCTCATCCATGCTCATGTTGGCCAGTATGACTGATTACGTGGCGTCGTCCACACGTTCTCTTGCAAAGCTTCTTGCTCCACAGCTTGGTCTTAAAGTTCACGCTATCCCTCTAGACCTTAACCCAATAACTTTTCGTATGCTGTACCACAGACGCTACGAAAATGATGAACAGCACCTTAAAGTCCGAAAAGCGATCAGAGCAGCACTGCCTTCAACCTACTCATAAATTGAATTAATGTTTCACCATAAGTTGGCTATGTTTTTTCAAAGCATCAGTCAGTAAATAATCCCCAGTACTTGTTAAGTCCTCAATATTACTGGAGCAATTTATGAAAGCATTCCGTTTACTTCCTTTATCGCTACTTTGTGTAAGTAGCGTATCTTTTGCAACATCAACACAAGTTTATCTTGAACAAAATGTCGCTTCCAATGCCGCGGACAACGGGACTTACTCTACTGAAGCCGGCGCATTAATTGATACTTCAGAAAACGGTCAAGTCTATATCGGCTTTGATGATCAAGGCTGGCTAGCAGCAGGTTACGGTCACCACTTTTCATTGTCTGACGACTGGGGTTTAAACCTCTATGGTGAACTCGGTAAGTGGGAAACCGGTGAAGAGATGCTAATCGAAGCAATTGTTGACTTTCAGGCAACCGAAAACCTCAACTTGTTTACTGGTTATGGATACAACCGTTCTGGCCAAACTCTAGAGAACCTCAGTGACACCGCGATTAATATCAATCAATGGATCGCAGGTTTTGGGCTGGATATGGGACAATGGTCACTGGATTACACCTACACCCACGAAAATCGAGACGGCTCTAATGGTGGTTTCACTCACGTTGGTGGGGATTTCTACTTTAGTCAAGACTCCTACCGTACTAATGAGCATGAAGTGATTCTCTCTACGTCAATTGACCAATGGACACCGTATGTTAAATACACATATTTCAATACTAATGAAGGTGAACTCTCAACATCAAGCGCGCTAAACAATATTGTTGAGAACGACAGTATTTGGACATTTGGTGTGTCTTACGACTTTTAACCCGAACGAGTCTTAAATGGCAGAAGGAGTTGCCGGTTTCCTAAGAGGCCAATACGATGAAAAATCACCCCCTACACCAGAAAATCATTAATGTCGCTGCTGCCATTAGTGTTGCTATGTTTTCAGCAGTTCCCACTTATGTCTCTGCACACACTTTAGTGTTTGATGAGTCTCGCTACGATCCCCACTTGTTTCAGCAAGATCACGCCCAGTGCCTTAGTTTACTCGATAATGTTGGTCACCATGAAGGAAGTGGTGCGGTGGAGCAAGGCGTGAAACGAGGGGTACGTGGCGCAGCCGCAGGGGCGATTGCGGGGAGTATTTCTGGAAACTCAGGAAGCAGCGCAGCCAAAACCGGTGCAGCAGTGGGGACCACCGTCGGAGTCTTGTCGGGAGCAGGTTCTCAGAACGCAGCGAAGCATGCAAACCAACAGGAGCGCGATAGCTTAATGCGAAATTGTATGAGTGGCCGTGGCTATGATTCTCTAAATTAATCACGGGGAAGCAAAGTCATTTTTTTGGATACACATTGAACATGAAATACATAAATTCAATTTATGTTTTATCCCAAGTCAACTATCTCCATTTCTCCACCGAGCACACGCATAATAGACCTATAAACCAAGCACGGGAAGAGTCTCAGGCTTTTCAGCTTATCAACCAACCCACATGGATGTGATTTCCTGAATCGAAACATAGGATCTCACATATGAACAGTACACGCATTGTTTCAATCATGGCACTTATATCACTCGCATTGGCAGCCATCACCAGCCTTTGACGGCAGACCTTTAAACACCAAACGTCAGATAGTTACATCTGGCTTACCAGATTACGAATTGTAGGAAATTCCAAATGAAGAACTCAGTTTTCGCTGCATTAATTGGTATCAGCACTTTAGGCACTATGTCAGTTCAAGCAGCCCAACATGATCACGACACGCTATTTAGCCAGGATAATGCCATCATGGCTGCCGCGGCAGTCGAAACGGTGAACCAATATTGCGTCGAGTACGGGACCATGACACAAACTTATGTGGACAAACAATCCGCCGTTATGCGTGAAACCATTGAGGGTTTATCCGCTGACGTTCTTGGTCAAGAGTTTCAATTCAGCGAGCAACACGACATGTACCAAGAAGGAATCGCGATGGGTAAGCAGTTGATTGATGAAGCGGAACACAAAGGTCACGTAAAACAGATGTGTACACAACCAAACCAGGAGACATCACTATGAAAAAAATAATCGCAGCCTCAACCGCCCTATTCTCTGGCTTGGTACTGGCATGTGGCGCACACGTTCACAATACCCTGCCACACTATGAAAACTACACAGAGTCGCTAGTGGCAATGTCGGTCTGTAAAGTAAACGACCATATCAGCGAAGAACAATCGGCGATGTGGTTTAAAAAGCTGTCATGGGTTGCCAATGGCACCGATGAAGAACTGTTTGAACACTACACGCACTTTGCCGCTGAGCACGTTAATAGCATCGCTCAAGACGATAAAATGCGTCCAAAGTGGGATGAAAACTACTGCAAAGATCAGTTCTATGACGTGATGGAAATGGATCAAGTGGTACTGGAAGATCTGTATGACGAACAAGAGCTGGCCGACAGAGAGTTCAACCGCAAAATTAAACAAACGGGGCAAGACAAAACCACCAGCGAAAATAGCTAAACGCCTACCTCACCGAGTCCTACAATGGCAAAGGGATTTGCCGCCTTTCTCGGTTGGTATGACACCTATCTTAACAACGAAAAGCTCATCAATATTGATGAGCTTTTTTTGTTTTTCACCCGACACCAACGCAAAAGGCCTCTAATACATAAATTCAGTTTATGTTTCATCTAAAGTCTCCTCTATCCATTCTCTCGCCTCACTATCCCATAATAGCTTCATCAACAGGGCAGGGGTGAATCAAGAAATTCATTGCCCATAACAGCAACACATGGAAGTGATTTCCTTTAACTTTTGTAGGAACTCACGCATGAAAAATTGTAGAACTCTCACCACTCTCGCTGGCGCTATTTTGATGTCGACGAGTGCATTCGCCAACAACCCATTCGAACATTATCAATCTGAAAACTCAGCAAGTTTCAGTGGCTATCAACATTTCAACTACGAGCAAAATGTCAGCACTGAAGATCTGATGAAACAGGGTGGCAAAATCTACTCTTCACCAGAAGAGATCCACGCCATCTTACAAGGCGGCCTAAAAACTGATATCCAAACAGGCGAAGAGCTTTGGAAAGAAGGGTTAATGTTTGACGGCATTGAGCCAATGGACCACATGGTCACGGCAGCTAACTGGTTCCCTAGAACAGAAGAACTCCAGCACAACGAAATGCGAGCAACCTTTATGGGGACCTCTCCAATGATTCGCCCAGGGCAAGCGAATACCTCAATCTATGTCGAGCTTGGAAATGGCGACAACTTTGTCTTTGATTTGGGGGAAGCATCTATTGCTAACTATATCGGCGCTGGGGTGGCACTCAATGAGCTGGATAAAGTCTTTATCACTCACCTGCACGTTGACCACTTTGGTTCGCTGCCATACCTGTATCAGTTCGGCGGTTGGAACGGTCGCTGGGAAAAGCCCCTGACCATTTACGGTCCATCAGGTCGAAACCCTGAAGATGGTACTCGCCATATGGTTGAAGGCATGCTCCAGATGCTCTCTTGGCACCAAGATGCGTTTGATGTGTTCCCATCCGGTAATGATATCGAAGTCGTCGAGTTTGATTTCAAAGATGATGGCGGAGTGATTTACGACGTTGATGGCGTTCAAGTGTCTCACTGGCGACGTTCGCACGCAAAAGATGGTGCATCAGCCTATCGTCTCGACTGGCAAATCAATGATGATGAAAACCTATGTTTTGTTTGGACTGGTGACGGTCGACCAACAGAGCTCGATATCAAATACGGCAGTGGCTGTGACCTATTCGTGACTGAAGTACAAACTGAATTGGTGGGTTTATCGTCCATTGTTCAAGGTGTGCCAGCCTTCTTAACACGTTACACGATTGATACTCACCATACCTCTGGCTATGCCGCTGGTTGGTTAGCCAATCAAGTACAGCCTCGACTGTTTATGACAACGCATATGGAATTTGACCCTTACTACAACAACGAAACTGTTGCTCAGGTTCGAGAGCACTGGAAAGGGCCTTACCACTTTGGTGCGCCAGATATGATTGTGGCAAACGTTACACCAGACAAAGCATGGGTTCGTGAAGGTATTATTCCTGACTTCCCGAACAACCGCGCACCTCAGTTCAACTTAAATGACGGTGAAGTATTCCGCGTGCCAATGCCTAAGAACTCTCGTGCTGATATTCAAGAACAAGAAATCCGCGACCTAGAGATTGATGAGTCATTGTACTACCCAGAAGGCTACCATCCTCAGCTACTAAAAGAATGGCCACTCGATCGAGACTTGATTGTTCCTACAGAAGCGCTTCCTGAAAGCATGAAACAAGGCATGGGTGAGAAGCAAAGAATGGTGGATGAGATGCGTGAAGCTCATGGTTTAGAACCTCGTTCTGTACACCGCAAACATTCAGCAGACCCTTACCGTGATACCCGTGAAGGGAACACCAAATAGAAACTCAGTCGGGGCACTAGACGGTGCCCCCTACTTAACAAATTGTAGGAACAATATATGACACGTTTTAATCTTCGCCTTTCAATGATCTCGATGGCTCTATTTACTCCTTTTGCCTTTGCACACGGCAATGTAGATATTTCTAATGGCTCCCAAATTGATGTGTACGTAGCCAATGAAGAACACCATGGTCACGGTGACACCGATAAAGCCTACGGTGTAGAAGCTGTTTGGATGGATGAAAGCGGTTACTTCATTTATGCCGAAGGCGAAACTGGCGCCCACGATTTCTACCAGTTGGGTGCGGGTAAATATTTCAAACCCAGTGACGATCTCGGACTGTTTGCATACGGAGCCTATGCTCAGGGGGGCTACGCCGATGGCAATGAGCTACGAGCTCGCCTTGGGATAGATTACCAAGCCACGCATGAACTCGGTTTCCATGGCAGAATTGGTTATGACTACGGAAACAGTAAGATGTCTCTCGGACACGATGACCACGATCATGGCCACAGTTATCACGCCACTGAGCATGAATCCGAGCGAAGCCACCTTGGCCGACTAGACGCAGGTTTCAGCTACGAGCTAGGCCATGTTGCTGAATTCTCTTACAACTATGTGATACAAAAGCAATTTGAGTCGGCACTTGTCGAAGATAATGACACTAACCTTCATTACGAAGCACGATTAACTTATACCGACTCAGTATTAAGACCTTACGTAGAGTATCGCCAAACTAACAAGGCGTTCGACGAGCATCACTTTGAAGAAAGTGCCGTACAACTAGGGGTTTCATTTAGCTTCTAAAGGACAGTGCGAGAAATTGCGAGAAGAGTGCTTCTCGAATGGCAATTCCCGTGGTTATTAGTTTACTTGACTCAGAATTCTTTATGGGGCTAGTACCACTAGTTACATTTACCGTCATCGCATATGTTCTCTATCTGCTGTGGTAACTTCATAAAATAGCCGTTATTCAATGAACACTTAGAAATGCAGCTATCAGCGTCGGAATTGACTTAACGGTCGGAATGAAGTTAAAGTTTTTTTTTCTGGTGTAATAGGCATCGTTAATATTGCTGAAGGTTATGGAGCTAGTAATTTGTTTCTAAACGACACAAGTAAAAAGTTTGTTGAGATGCGAGTCAACGCTCAAACCTTTCGCAATCTTGACGAGGAACAGTTTGCGGAGTTTTTTGTCAACTCTCACCCTGGTGAGATTTTTAGCCATGTATATACAGGAACTGAAAATAGGCACAAAATTACACAAATTTCGTTCATAATGCCTCAGCTTTCGGCCTACTCTAATCATGAGATAAAAATGAGGTTTGAGGAAGGTGGATGTATGTCAGCTCAAGCGAACATTGAGCCACTAAATGCAAAGTTAACTGACAGCAAGAGTACCAATTTTGTTACCTTTCAATCTAAGCATTTTAAGGACGACGACAATGGAGATGGTTTCGTATCCACTAGTGCCCTAGATATCAACTTTACTTACGAAACTCATGTTTCAATGGAAAGAGATTTCCAAGCTAATGTTCAAAGTGACTAACCTGTTTACTTGGCAGTTTGGAACACCTAGTTATGCAATAAGCCCACTTGTATCTGAACAAGGTCAAAGTTCTTGCTATATATATGATATATAGATTTAGGTGTTCCACATTAGCGCAAACTAGCTCCGTTTTTTTGTATTTTCACTCGCCAAACTGAGCGTACCATAGATAATGTCCAAAGATGTGCCTGCATATGCATCGCCAGCACGTCCCAGCCCTTTTCTTCTTAGAGTAAATGATCTTTACGAGTAATTCATCGTGTGTTGTCTGACACCTGCTAATCGAGTTGTTAATTAAAGATCATTAATAGCTCACACAAGCTCACCTTCACTTAGACCAGTTAGAAGTGACCCCTCTAATTTCTGAATGAAATCTGCGCAATCGCACTGACCAGGGAGACGTTCGGGATGTCAGGAGTATGCATTACAAAGCAGTTTTAACTTTGCCCTTATTCAATGTGCTTAATGACACGTGCTGGATTCCCACCGATGACGACATTATCACCAAAGCTCTTCGTTACAACGGAACCTGACGCTACGACCACATTGTTTCCAAGTGTAACCCCAGGATTTATTGTGGCATTACCGCCAATCCAGCAGTCATTGCCAATTGTTATCGGTTTCGCAAATTCCTTTCCAGACCTGCGTTCAATTGGATCCAGAGGGTGGCAAGCGGTATAAATTCCAACTTGAGGACCAATTAAGCAATTGTTTCCTATATTTACTTCTGCACAATCCAAGATTACGCAGTCATGATTTGCATAAAAGTTGTCACCTACTTTGATATTAATACCATAATCACACCAAAAGTTACGGTTAAGCGAAACTTGCTCTCCAACCGTTCCAAAAAGTTCTTCAATCGCCTGTTTTTGTATGGCCTCATTTGTTGAAGGCGAGTTATTAAATCGTTCAAGCTTATGTTTCGTGGACTCTCTCAATGCAATGAGATCTTCATTGGCTGGGTCATACAAAAGACCTGCCTTCATTCGTTCAAACTCAATCATTTACATTTACCTCTATTGGATGTCAACTTCTAATTGTTCACAAATGTTCTCTTTTTGTGTTCATTCTTGATCATTACGATATAATGTCAATTATTATTTTTTGAGGTGGGTATATGAAAAAGTGTATTGCCGAACAGCGACAAAGGTTGTTGTTAGACATATTAGCAAATGAAGGGAGTTTGAATGCTAGCGATGTTGCACAAAGGCTTAATACAACGGGAATAACTATTCGAAGAGATCTAAATAAGCTCGCCGAAATGGGGCTTTGTAAACGAACTCATGGAGGAGCAGTTCTAAATACACCTGCATCTGGAAGTGTTGATGAGCGATGCAGCCTACACGTTGATGAAAAAAAGAAACTAGCGGAAGTTGCCATCTCTCTTCTTAAGAAGGGGCAACTTATTTATATTGACGCAAGCAGCTCAAATATGGCTTTTGTCGATAGGATACCCGCTGATCTTGAACTTACCATTGTGACCAATTCTGTTCATATAGCCATAAATTTGTTCAATACTGGACAAAAAGACATAATTTTGATTGGAGGAAAGGTTGACCCTTCACTTGGAGCTACGGTGGACGCTAAAGCTGTATCAGAGGTTCAAGCCTTCACCTTTGACATGGTATTTATTGGGGTTTGTGGTTGGTCAAAAGAAGGTGGCTTTACAGCATTTAACTACTCTGACGCAAAATTTAAACAGGTATTGATCAAGCAAGGTGGATCGTTAGTTGTGCTATTTACAAAGGAGAAAGCACAGACATCTGCACCTTATCGACTGATGGATGTTTCGGATGTTGACTACTTAGTGTGCGCCATTAATTGCACATCAAGAGGACTAATTGAAGAAGCAAATATGCATGGCGTAACTATTCTAAAGCCTTCCACTTGATGGATTGGTATAAAACAGCAATCAATAAGTTTAGCCAATCGATAAGAGGATTGTCAATACCTCAGATTATCCGTTAGATGCTAATTTACAAAAGCTGCATCTCATTTTGTCCAGAAACGTGTTTGAAGCAGAGAACAGATTATCACCACATTGACTTTTTGTAAGTAACCTGTAATATTTTATTTACGTCAATTGACTTAGACACTTGTAATCGATTTGCATGACTAAATGCCAAAAACTCCATATAATTCAATGGGTTGTAATTTCGTTTTGGCAAGTGATGGGGTTCAAATCCCTATCTCTCCGCCACTACACAGAAAGCCCGTTGAGAAATCAACGGGCTTTCGTCATTTCTGACGTTTGAGAATTAGACGGGATTTGCATCAAATCTCTAGTCGATCGAGTCCCAAATCTCAGAACGATTAAGAAGCCTCGCTAGAAATTGCGGGGCTTTTGTCGTTTTCAGTATTTGAAAATTAGCTAAATCTTTACCATAACGGGAATTTGAAAACGAACAGGTTGCAGTGTCACCTATTATCTATAATGGTGATTGCCCTAAGCTTAACTTTATGAATTTTAGGCACAAAAAAGCCCAAGCTAACAGCTAGGGCTTTTCAGTAATCGTTGCTTGGTCGAGTTATTAGAACTCTTTTGGAGCAAAACCTGTCATTACGTCTAGGCGAAGCTCTTTACCAACTTTAGTCAGTGGGTGAACGATAACAAGACCTTTCACACGCTTCTTAAGTTTGCCGATATCCGCTTGTTCCGCTTTAGTGATTTCACGAGAGAATGGCATATCAAGCAGGCTCTTGCGCTCTTTGTTTAGCTCGTAAGTTTGCTTATGCTTAAGTTGGTTCAGTTTCTTTGTTAGATCTTCAACTTCATTCGTGAACTTAGTAATCATTTCGTGATCACCACGAGAGCGAGCCGCATCAAGTTTACGTTGGCAAGTATCTAAACGGTTGTGCAGCTTTTGAATATCAGTTTTTATGCTCATGGTAA
>Ga0209379_10000830_pt1 | contig 22453 bp, 10 predicted proteins | sample tdDd001_FD_187124 | JGI IMG/M metagenome (GOLD analysis project Ga0209379, IMG submission 187124) | Marine sediment microbial communities from the Atlantic coast under amendment with organic carbon and nitrate - tdDd00.1 (SPAdes)... | ecosystem: Environmental > Aquatic > Marine > Coastal >...
GGTCTTGGAGACTCAATTAAAGCGGGCTAAGAAGCTTGGTAATGCCGATTGGATAAAGGAATTGGATGAAGAACTCGATATTTATCGAGATTTCCCTCACTATCATGTTTCTGGCTTCACGCATCCCAAATTGATTATCTACACGCAAGATGAGCCTTATAAGCCAGTGGCGGCGACTTGGGGTTTAGTTCCTTTTTGGGTGAAAAGTGAAGAGCAAAAGAATAAACTTTGGAATGGGACATTGAATGCCAGAGGTGAAAGCTTATTCGACAAAGCTTCCTTTAAAAATTCCGCAAAAAACAAAAGATGTTTGCTTCAGATTGATGGCTTTTATGAGCATCACCACTATAAAGGCAAGACCTACCCTTTCTATATTTATAGGAAAGACAAACAGGCCCTTACCCTTGCAGGCTTATGGGATAATTGGCTAAACAGAGATACAGATGAAATCATGAAGACCTTTACTATTGTCACGACCAAAGGCAACGATCTACTCACTAAAATTCACAACAACCCCAAGCTGAAAGAACCACGCATGCCTTTTCTATTGTCTGATGATTTGGCTAATGATTGGTTGAACCCTAATGAGAACAAGGATGATATTACAAACCTCATTCAGCCCTATCCAAATGACGAACTCGTAGCCTACACCGTAAGAAGATTAAGAGGAAAAACCTATCTTGGTAATGTTAAAACTATATCAGAGCGATTTGAATATGCTGACTTGGAGTTTTAGTCAGAATATTTGAGACTTTCACTCTTTTGTGATCCCGAATAATCGGGACCAATAATTTTTTATTGTTGAATTTACGAGTGCATATTTTCATTAACTTAGCGTGAACATAACCCAAACTATATTCATGCTCAAACTTTTGCGTACAAACCCTCTTCTTAGAAAATCAATTGGTAAATTCTGGATTCTAACGGCCTTATACTCTGTTTTATTACTAATTCTGCGAGGTATTATACCTATAGTTTACGATACTATCATAAATACACTAAATATAGATGTTTATATTCCATTTATGATTTTACACATTGGGTTTGGGCTGCTCATTTGGAAAATATTAAAAACAGATCATAAATCAGATATCGTTCTTTGGAAGCCATGGGAATCAATACTATTATCATGTTTAGCTCTATCAATTCTTCATATAGCACTAAATATTCATATTCTTTTGCTTCTATTACTTCCCAAAGGTTTCACAATATTATACTTCACATCCCTAAATCCAAGCTATTCTGAAATACTAAAAAACACAGGTATTATTCTCATCCTCATATACCTCTCTAGTATTTATTTTCTGATAAAATTACCCCTATGGTACGAATACATTATAGAGATAAATAACATTGAAACAAATAAGAAAAATCTAAATCAACAAGACCAAGATTTATCACTCGATATAATGGACGGTTTTGAATTAGCTTCTAGTCTACCTGAGCTCAAGAAATTTGATAAACTGGGAAGATTCGATCATGCTCGACAAATTAGCCATGTTATAAATAATATAGAACCTGCAAAATCTTTTGCCATTGGGATTAATGGAGAATGGGGCTCTGGTAAGACTTCCTTTATTCATTTGGTTAGACGAACCAACCAAATTGAATACCCTAAGCATTGTAAATTCATCACCTTCAACCCATGGTATTTCACAGGTACGGAAAAAGTATTAGTTAAGTTTCACGAAACTTTATTATCTGAAATCGGTCATTTTTCTATTTCGCTCCGCAGAGAGTTGCAGAGATACTTTCAGCTTATATGCAAAATGGAAACAAGCCTTTGGCAAACTAATTTCTTACAACATTTCCATAAGCAGGATAATTTCCAATCTCAGCTTAAAAATCTAAAACAACATTTTAAAACCCTACCGCAAAGGATAGTGATCATTATAGACGATATGGATCGTTTACAAGAGGATGAAGTTCGTGTTCTTTTCCGTACTATGCGTTTGATTGCAGATTTTCCAAATGTTATCTATTTAGTCGGCTACGATCCTGATTATATTGCTACAATATTAGAAGAGAAACCTGAGGATAATAAATCTAGCTTTATGGAAAAGATTTTTCAATTGGAATTTGATTTGCCCGCTCCTTTATCTAGTGATTTGAAAGACTTTTGGAAAATAAAACTAAAAAAATATGACTCAGATATTAGCGCGGAATTACAAAATGACTTAATCAACTTTATTGTCAACAAGCAAATCATTCCTAACCTTAGAGATATTAAGCGTTTCATTAATCAAATTTCAATATCATCGTCATTACCAGAAATAAGAAGCAATGTTTATTTCCCTCAATTCTTCCTTTTAGAATTGATCTATTATACAGATCCTGCATCTTACAATAAAATTCAAGTTGATTCATTAAAAACTTTAGAATTTCCCAAAGAGCATAAACTACTTAATGAAACTCATTTACTACTTGAAAAAATCAAGTCATTAAGTAATAAAGATGAAAGATCAGTTACCAAAAAGGATCACTTTGAAAAGTATTTCTTCAAGCGTTTGGACAAACAGGTTGAAATTGATTATCAGGATGTAGAAGCTATTTTTGAAAATGAAAATTTTGAAAGAAACCTTAAAGAATTTTATTTTCTTAATGAATCTATCCTCACTGATCATATTCTACACTTTATTGACACTAAAAATGAGGATAAAGAAACCGTTGATAAAACTCTCGGAATTAAATATCTAGAGAGAATAATATACTTACTTGAATTCTCATACAAATCTAAAGGTTTTGACAAAAAATATTTTGAGTTACCTTTAAATCTTAATGGTCAAAGGTTAATATCTGGCATAACTAACATCTGGAAAACATTCTCTTATAATAATGGAAATTTCATTACTGAATTCAAAGCTTATCTAAATTCAAAAATAGAACTAAAGTGTTTCTCATATTTACTTAATGAGTTATCAAATAGGAATCCTTATATAGGTTCAATTTTACTTGATTTAAATTCAATTTTTAGAGATAGAATCAGCAATGAATTGGAATATTGCCAAAGCTACCCATACCCAATTTTGATAGATTTATATAATTATCAATTATTTTTTAATTCTCTAAATAACAACAATAAATATTGTGCCTTAAATGATCCAGAAATTAAAAATAAAATTCTATCAAATTCTGAAATAATTTATACTGGTCTACAACAGGTGATTACTTCAAACAAAGATCTAGATATTTTAAAATTCTTGGGAACATCAGAATATTTATTAGCTCTTAACGATATGCAAAACCAAGGCGTATTTAATATTTTAGATAGATTTCTTTCTGGCACATATTACCCTATTATAAAAGAAAATAAAACAAACTCTTTTTATCAAACATTCAAATACGATTCTTATAACTACAGTATTAAACCACCTTTATCTATAAGAAGTATGACTTTCCATGATGAAGAAGACGAAATTCTGTATGAATTAACTTTTAATGATTCTTTCATTAAAACCAAACATCATAAAGATATTGAGTCAAAAGAAAAAATCATTGAACTATTAAGACCAGTATCAGACAATTTTTTCTTTCAGTTTTTCCGTGGTTCAGGTGGTACATGTTTTAATATTGTTGATATGACCGATAATATTGCTTCTGATGAATTTGGTACAAAATTAATAAGTGAAGATTCAAAATTTGAATTCAAAATTAGCATTACCTCTGAAAATAATGAGAACTATACTTTGAAAAGACATGTTATTCCCAAAAATGTTCTTAAGAAAATTGAAGCTATAAATTCTAAAATGGTTTGACCCTCCCGCTCACAAATTGACTACCTCCGTTCGGTGGGGATACCCTTCCGTTCGCGAACGGAACAGCTCAAAGAGCGAACGGAATAGACAGTTCAAACTACAGAGCATAAAAAAAGAGAAGTGATGAGCTTCTCTTTTTTTTTGAAATTGATCTTGCTAAAACAGACTATAATTTGAGCTTTTTCATCGCACAATTCATCTCCTGCAATTTATATTGGCTCTCCTACAATTTCTAGAAGAGGGAAAGTGGTTCGTTTTGAGTCTTTTTCTCTTTGCAAAATGTCCAATATGAATTGTATTTGCACTTCTACAAAAGATATTGAGCATTCTACTAATTGTAGAATACACGATACAATTTGTAGAATATCAAAATCCCCCCAAATCTTACTTACACCTATGAATTTCTGCTTGAATACACAGAACCTATCAACAGCCTTTATAATTGGACTAAGCAGGATCTTTGACACATAAATTACATTTAACTAAAGAAAATCAAGTGGTTCAAACGTCGATTTTTCACATTTTGCAAACTAAACAACACAACAAACACAATACCAGACACAAAGAAGAACTTCTCTTCCTTTTTCGAACTTTTATACAATTCCCATTTTACGGCACCACACAACTTAGCATAACGTTAACGTAGGAATTTCAAAGTAAAATCACCCCTGAAAATAGGCCTAAACCACAGCACTTGCAGCCTAAAACAAAACCCTGAACCCTCAATAAATTCAAAGCATTGAGAAAACGACATAAAAAAACACAAGCCAATTGTGCATATCAGAAAAAAATCATTTCTAACTTAAATACAGGATCCAAAACATTTTTATTTTAACATCAACTAAAATATATAATCATGACACAGATAATTGTCACAAAGGATTTTATAGAAAAAGGTGAGGAAAACTTTGCTGAAAAAATGGAAAATTTCATTCAAATGGCGCCCCAATACGTCGAAGCAGGGCTTTTGCCTGCAGCCGAAACAGGGGTGATAATAGAAAAACTGAAAGCAGATGAATTGAATCGTAAGCAAAAAAACGAGAATCAAAAGAAGGCTCACGATTCCCGTACAATCTATGTTTATGGTCATAAAATCACAGAGAAAGATTTGAGGGAGTATAAGAAACTGGTATGCAGTTTACCACAAGTGACGCCAGAAATGAAAAGGGAGCTGGGCTTGGTTAATAAACCTAAATCTGAAAATACCCATGACAAAAAGCCCATCCTAAAAGTAAGAGTTGTGGGTGGTGTACCACACATCACATTTATTAAATCGCCCATGCAAGGCATTATGCTATTCGCTAAAACCAATAATGGGGAATTCGATTATCAAACCACCGTAAAAGCTTCTTATTTTGATGACTCCCGCCCTCGCCTAAGTCCAAATCAAACTGAGGTGAGAGAATACTATGCCTATTATATTTATAAAGACAAAGTAGTGGGACTACAATCGGAAATTGTTCGAATCGTTCTTGATCCTGTTGAATAGAGAAAAGATTGAGAATCGCTTTTTTATAACCAACTTTCAAAACTTGAAATTGCATCATGCATTTAGGTTCACTCGTAAAGGCAATATTCTTTATGGCTTTCATCTTATCAAAACAAGATTTGTGAACAAAATATTTTGTAGTTTTACATGAACATAACTAAATCAATAATTTAATGTTTATCATACACGTCAATTATAAAGTTAGCCTTGACATCGTTGAGCAATATCTATCAGCACATGTCGACTATTTAAAACAACAATATGCCTTAGGTCACTTTATAGCCTCAGGGAGACAGGTGCCTCGTACGGGTGGTGTTATTCTCTCCAGCATGCATAGTAGAAAGGCATTGGAACAGGTTTTGGAACAAGATCCTTTTAAACAAAACAAATTGGCTGAGTATGTGATTACAGAATTTGTTCCCAGCATGACTTGCAAGGAATTGGATTTCTTAAAGCAGTAATGAAGAACTGGTGATATATGGAAGAAGGTTCATTTATGATGAGATTGCCACGTGCTCGTTCCTCGCTCTCGCAATGACGGGTGTATTGGGATTGCCACACCTTCATACACCTTTGCAATGACAATAAAAAAGAGCGCCTTTCCCGATTGGACAAGGGAAAGACGCTTACTCTAAATCAATCTACCACGGAGATTAGAGAATGTTCTTTTGATTCGAGAACGGAGCTACCGCTCAGATAAATATCGACCTTACGCGCTGCCTCACGACCTTCGCTAATGGCATGCACCACCAGTGATTGACCTCGGCGCATATCGCCAGCAGCAAAAACACCTGCTTTAGTCGTTTGATATTTTTTTGTTTTTACATTTTTTCTCTCATCCAGTTCAATTCCCAACTGGCTGATAAGCCCATCGAGCTGAGGGTGTAGAAAGCCTACGGCTAAAAAGGCCAAATCGCAAGGCAATTCGCGTTCGCTGCCTTCAATTTCTTTAAAGCTGCCATTCACCCATTCAATGTCGACCAGCTTTACAGCTTTTAAGTTCCCCTTTTCATCACCAATAAATTCTTTGGTTAGAACAGACCATTCTCGCTCACAACCTTCCTCTTGTGAACTACTTGTTCTCAATATGGCAGGATATTGTGGCCAGGGGGTTGCGGGATTAAAACCATCAGGTGGCTGAATCAACAATTCAATCTGAAGTACAGATTGCGCACCTTGTCGTATGGATGTTCCCACGCAATCGGAGCCTGTATCGCCACCACCAATGACTAATACATGCTTGTCTTTTGCTAGAATAGCATCTTCTTTTTTTATGGTATCGCCAGCATTCCGCTCATTTTGCTGACGCAAAAAATCCATTGCAAAATGAACACCCTTCAGATCTCGACCTTTTACGTCAACATCTCGGGGTACGGTAGATCCGCCCGAAAGCAATACGGCATCGAAATCGTTCATGACCCTTTCCAGAGGAATGTTTTTCCCCACTTCTGCCTTCGTTTTAAATTGAATACCTGCGGTTCGCATCACATCCAATCGTCTATCGATAAGCGCTTTTTCCAATTTAAAATCAGGTATCCCATAACGCAACAAACCGCCAATTCGATCGTTTCTTTCAAATACGGTCACCTCGTGCCCGGCTGAATTGAGTTGTGAAGCGGCAGCCAAACCTGCTGGGCCAGAACCAATCACAGCCACCTTTTTATTGCTTCGCATTAAGGGAACGTTGGGTTTTACCCAGCCTTCTTTATAGGCTCGCTCAATAATGTTCTTTTCAATTAGCTCAATGGCCGTCGCCTCTTTATTGATTGCCAGCACGCAAGAAGCCTCGCAGGGTGCCGGGCAGATACGTCCCGTAAATTCCGGAAAATTATTGGTCGATGCCAAAATCTTATAGGCGGCCTTCCAGTTGTCTTTATACACCATATCGTTAAAATCAGGAATATTATTGCCCAGTGGGCAGCCAGAGTGGCAAAAAGGTACACCGCAATCCATACAACGTGAAGCTTGTTTTTCGACTTTAATTTTACTTATTGATTGAATAAATTCTTTATGGTTTTTGATTCGAACCGCCACCGGATTGTAGGCTGGCAGTTCTCTTCTATATTCTAAAAATCCTGTTGGTTTTCCCATCTTTCAATTCTTTAAATTTTGATAATCCTGGATAATACTGACTGTCTCTCTTTTGCCCCCGTTTCCTGAGCGGAGTCGAAGGAAGGGAGAACTCTAATCAAATCACTTAAACCAAAATCGCTTTTTCTAAGGCTTCAGTTTTCTTTTTCTGATTCTCAAGAGCCAGCTTATACTCCTTAGGGAAAACCTTGATGAATTTCAGCATGGCATTGTCCCAATCATCCAGAATCTCCTTGGCTCGTTTACTTAGGGTGTATTGATAATGCTTTCTGATGTAGTCGTGCAAGACCTCCTCGTCATCCAAATCGATGCACTCGTAATCATCCAGTTCGTAGTTTTTGTATTTCTCAAAAGTGCCTTCCTTATCGTACACATAAGCGATACCTCCCGACATACCGGCTCCAAAATTGGAGCCTACACTGCCTAAAATGACAACTTTCCCACCAGTCATATACTCACAAGCATGGCGCCCTACACCTTCAACAACCGCAGTTACGCCCGAATTTCTCACACAAAAACGCTCGCCAGCGACACCATTGATATAGGCTTCACCTGATGTTGCCCCATAAAAGGCGACATTACCGATAATCATATTATCAGCCGCTTCGTAAGTCGATTTTCTATCGGGATAAACAATTAGTTTACTACCCGAAAGACCTTTACCAAAATAGTCGTTAGCCTCTCCCTCCAGCTCAAAGCTGATTCCCTTGGCTGCAAAGGCGGCATAACTCTGTCCTGCTGAACCTCTGAATTTAATATTGATGGTATCCTCAGGCAGACCTGCAGATTTGTATCTCTTCGATATCTCATGTGACAATAAAGTCCCCACGGCACGATCGGTGTTCACTAAATCGAACTCGCCCGAAACCTTTTCCCTTCTTTCCAGAGATGGCTGTGCCAGGTCAATCAATTTCCAATCGAAAAACTGATCAATACCATGATCTTGTTCCGTCTTTTTATACAAGCCAACACCTTTGTCCGCCTTTTCCTTATAAAGGATAGGACTTAAGTCGAGACTTTTAATCTTCCAATGCTCAATATCTTCTCTAAGTCGAAGCACATCGACCTGCCCAACCATTTCGTTGATGCTTCGGAAACCCAGTTCAGCCATAATCTGACGCAGATCTTCAGCAAGGAAAGTGAAATAGTTCACCACATGCTGCGGATCACCTGTAAAGAGCTTACGCAACTCTTTATTTTGAGTTGCTACACCAACCGGACAAGTATTCGAATGGCATTTTCGCATCATGATACAACCCGTAGCAACCAGGGCAGCTGTCGCCACGCCCCACTCTTCGGCTCCCAGGAGAGTCGCTATAGCCAGATCTCGACCGGTTCGCATTTGTCCATCGGATTGCACGGTTATTCTATCGCGCAATTTGTTTTTCACCAAGGTTTGATGGGTTTCCGACAAGCCCAGCTCCCATGATGTACCAGCATGTTGCACTGAACTAATGGGTGAAGCACCTGTTCCCCCATCAAATCCTGAAACCAAAACCACATCAGCATGTGCCTTGGCCACTCCGGCAGCAATGGTTCCTACCCCGGCTTTTGATACCAATTTCACATTGATCCTGGCTTTTCGGTTGGCATTTTTCAAATCATAAATCAACTGAGCCAAATCCTCAATACTATAAATATCGTGATGTGGTGGCGGTGAGATCAAGCCCACACCCGGGGTTGAATGTCGTACCTTCCCAATCCATTCGTCAACCTTATGTCCTGGTAATTGTCCACCTTCGCCTGGTTTGGCTCCCTGAGCCATCTTTATTTGAATCTCATCAGCCTGACTTAGGTAGTATGAGGTCACTCCAAATCGACCGGAAGCAACCTGCTTAATGGCCGAACGCATACTGTCTCCATTGGGAAGTGATTCGTACCTGATTTCATCCTCACCCCCTTCACCGCTATTACTTTTACCGCCTATGCGATTCATCGCAATAGCCAAAGTGGAGTGCGCCTCGTGCGATATGGATCCAAAGGACATGGCTCCTGTGGCAAAGCGTTTGAATATATTCTCAATGGGCTCCACCTCTGCCAATGGAACTGACTTACGTTTCTTAAACTCAAATAGGCTCCTGATGGTTACCGCTTTTTCAGACTGATCGTTAATCTCTTTGGCATATTCACTATAGGCTTCCTGAGACTTGCTTCGAGCTGCTTGTTGCAATAATCGGATTGTCGTTGGGTTAAATAAATGGTGCTCTCCCTTTTGCTTCCACTGATAAATTCCCCCTTCATCAAGGCGTGGTTTTAAACCCGCCTGTTGAGGGAATGCCAACTGATGACGTACCAAAACTTCACGGGATATGCCTTCAAAACCGATACCACCTAATCGGGAAACGGTTCCCTTAAAACAAGTATCGACCACCTTATTGGATAAACCAATGGCTTCGAATATCTGAGCTCCATGATAAGATTGCAAAGTTGATATTCCCATTTTCGAGAAAATCTTAAGCAAACCACCACCGATAGCTGCAATATAATTCTCAAAGGCAAGCTCGTTAGTAAGCCCTTTGGGTGACAATTTATTGGCTTCAAGCGATACAATAGTATCAAAAGCCATATAAGGGTTAATCGCATTGGCTCCATAACCAATCAATGTGGCAAAATGGTGGGTCTCACGCACGTCTCCGGCTTCCACAATAATACCAACACGCACACGCAAACCATTCTCAACCAAATGATGATGAATAGCTCCCATTGCCAGTAGAGATGGAATAGGTGCATGTTCTGCGTCTATCTTTCTATCTGAAATCAGAATCACATTATGCCCATTTTCAATAATAGCCTCATCGACTTCCTGACACATATACTCTAAAGCCTTTTCCAATTCGCCTGGCTCTCCCGATGCTGAATAAATAGCATCGAGCACCTTAATACGAAAGTTGGTATCGTGGTAAGAACGTAAGTTCTGAAGTTGCTCATTGGTCAATACCGGCTGATCGAAAACAATTTGTTTGCAATGCAAAGGCGTCTCAGACAATAAATTGTAAAGTTTTCCCACCGAAGTGCGTAAAGACATGACAATCTTCTCTCTAATGGGATCGATAGGCGGGTTACTAACCTGTGCAAATTGTTGCTTAAAATAATTAGACAAATGTCGGCTTTGATTAGACAGAATAGCCAAAGGCACATCGCTACCCATCGAGCCCAAAGGCTCCTTGCCTTCTTCAGCCATGCTGGTGATAATGTAATTCACATCTTCCTGACTAAAGCCAAAAGCTTGTTGACGACTCAGCAAATTATCGGCATCGTATTGAAAACTCATTTCCTGTTCAGGAATCGCATCAATATGCAATTGGTTCATATCGAGCCAATTTCTGTATGGCGCTCGTTTCGCTATTTCTGATTTTATTTCCTTATCGAATACAATTTTCCCCTTTTCCAGATCAGCATAAACCATCTTACCGGGTTGCACTCGCCATTTTCTCACAATCTTTTCCGGAGCAATTGGTAAAGCACCCACTTCCGATGAAACGATGATTCTATCGTCGTTGGTCAATATCATTCTCGAAGGGCGAAGTCCGTTACGATCCAGTGTTGCTCCCACAATATTCCCATCGGTAAAACAAATAGAAGCCGGTCCATCCCAGGGCTCCATAATAGAAGCATGATATTGATAAAAAGCTTTCTTCTCATCATTCATCTTATGCGTTTCCTGCCAAGCCTCCGGCACCAACATCATCAGTACATGAGGCAAAGAGCGACCACCCATCACCAGCATCTCAACCATTGAATCGAGATTACCCGAATCGGAGTTCGTTTCGTCCATAACTGGGCGCAACTTACGCATGTCCTCGTGAGAGAATTTGGTGCACTCAAGGAATTTCTCATTGGATCGCATCCAGTTCATATTCCCTCTCACGGTATTAATCTCACCATTGTGAGCAATATAACGGAAAGGTTGTGCCAATCGCCACTTCGGGAAGGTATTGGTAGAGAATCGTGAATGAATTAGTGCAATGGCCGATTCAAGATCTTCATCCAGCAAATCGGTATAATACTGTCGGGTTTGATGCGTTCTAAACTGCCCCTTGTACACAATGGTTTTGTACGAAAAGGACGTGAAATAAAAGGCCTGACTATCGTTTAGAATCAGCTTATTAATTGTATGTGCACTGTACTGGCGTAATACAAATAGCTTGCGTTCCAATTCCATACCTGTCAATCCATCTTTGTGCTTCACAAAAAGCTGCTCTCCTTTCGGCTCAGTCTTACGAGCAGTTTCACCTACCGCATTCGATACACCAGGCACATCGCGGTAACCAATCAAGTCAAAACCCAGTTCAGACAAGTTGATATTCAAAAGTCTTCGACAATCTTCTCTCTGTTTCACATCATCAGGAAAATAGATCATTCCCACACCATATTCACCAAAGGCTGGCAGTTCCATCCCTATTAATTTCAGCTCCTTTCTAAAAAACTTGTCTGGTACTTGTATTAAAATACCAGCACCATCACCTGTTTCAGGATCACTACCAATAGCACCACGGTGTTCCATATTTTCCAACATGGTGAGTGCATCAAGTACAATTTGATGGGATTTCTTTCCTTTTACATGGGCAATAAAACCTATACCGCAGGCATCTGATTCACATTGGGGCAGATACATCGACTTCTTTTGTTGCTCATATTCATCATCGGGTAGATTCAACTTTGTCATAAAAATTCTTCTTGGCTTAGATGACTTAACTTTAAAAGCTAAATCAAGGGTTAATAGTTTTCCAACTGCTCTTCAGGGATTAGTGGTTAATAAATAGCAGTCGTTCTGATTTTTAAGACGATTTAAGGAAAAGTCAAAAAATGGCGCACAAATAAATCAAGTTATCCTACACATAGTAGGAAACTCATATTTCCGTCATTTAGGAAGTGTTGTTGTTTTCTATTTAGCAGACTCGAACTCTTGCTTTTTGTGCCTCCAATTTGGACTTAATTCCAATCAAAATAAAGGGATAATTTGATCAAAAAATCAGGCTATGCAATTATTGTGAATCCTTGTTTGCAATGACATCAAAACTGTGTTTATTTTCTGATGTCATGTCTTAAATATAGAATATCAGTAGTGAAAAAGCAAACAACAGAATTCGATTTATCACGCTTTCAAGTTGAAAAAAACGAAAATATTCCGATAAATAAGAATGGTCATTAAAGCTCCAGCCCTTTATAAGTGATCTGTTGCGCGAATAAGAATCCAAACCCATTAACACAACAGTCAAAATCTTCTTTTTTTATATTTTTTTTCAAAAAGCATGAAGGCAAAATCATGCAAAGGATTACGAAACATGGGGTGTTAAGAAAATTTCAACTTAAAAACACCAACAAAAAGATCTTATCATAAATCAAGCAAACGATTTCGATTTTGGTCTTTTAATGACAATCCCTTTCATCAATAATCAGTACGAGACACAGTGATAAATAAAAAAGGCGAAGATTTTAATCTTCGCCTTTTAATTAAATTAATACAGATTGTAAATCTATACTATCTCTTAATAATTTTATACGCTTTTTTGTTTTGATCAGATTCTATAAGCAACATATACATGCCAGCTTTTAAATTCTGAACTGATTTCTGAATTTTTAGGCTACTCATATTATTCTGATGCGTTTCCTTGAAAATTTGATTACCAGTTAAAGATAACAAGCTGATGGTAATTTTATCTGAATTGATACCCGATAAATCAATGTGCAACTCATTTGCCACAGGATTAGGATAGATATTTACGATTTCTTCAGTCGTAATTTCTTCAACACCTAAAATGTAATCTGTGACGATTTTGAACTCTTGTTTGATCATATATTCACCATCGGTAAGAGAAAGTACAACATTATAATCTCCAATATGCATTGGAGTTCCTCTCAACACATACTTTCCATCACCTTTGTTTGAGAGACTTAACCAACTGGGTAATTCGATTGCTTCAACAGTTAAATCATCTCCATCAATATCGAAACATTCTACTTCATAAATATATTCTAAAGTTAGTAGTATAGATGTGCTTGGCTCGCTAGAAAATTCTGGAGCTTCATTTTTATCGCTAACTTCAATGACCAACTCTTTAGTTACTGATAAGCCAGCTTTATCGGTAGCAGTAATACTGACGGTATAGGAACTTCTTTCTTCGTAATTGAAAACTGAAGTTGTAATTAATTGATCGCCCTCAACTTTAAAATTATCATTAGAAAGAATCGTAAAACTTATAAGATCATTGGCATCTTTTTCATTAGAACTTAGTGTACCAATTTCGAAGCCAGCTTCAGTATTTTCTTCAACAGTAGCCGACGAAAGTTCGATAACTGTAGGAGCTTCATTGACATCAACAATTGAGATATTAAAGGCTTTATCAAATGATAAGCCAGCTGCATCACTTACAGTAATATTTACAGTGTAAACATTTTTTGTTTCATAATCGAAAGTTGACTTTGTAATCAATTCGTCGCCTTTGATTTCGAATTTATCGTTGGCCTCAATTGTGTAGCTTTGTGTATCATTCTCATCAACATCGGTGCTTTTAAAAGTACCTACCAAAGTACCAATACTTGCATCTTCAAACAATTGATTCGTGGTATTCAATTCGATATCTGTAGGCGCTTCGTTGACATTTGAAATACTAATAGAAAACTCTTTTTCAACTTTTAAACCCTCAGCATCTGTAGCTATCATCAAAATAACAAATGACTTTTGAGTCTCATAATCTAAAGCTGATTTTGTAAGCAGCTTATCAGCTTCGAGCTTAAAGCAATTGTTCTCAATAATAGAGTAAGTTAATACATCATCTTTATCAACATCAACAGCAGTTAATGCTCCTACTACTGTTCCTACAGGTGCAGTTTCTTCAATTTCACTGTTCGATAGAGTAAGAGCTGTTGGTGCTTCGTTAACGTTAAGCACCGTAATAGTTAGCTCTACTGTAGAAGCTGCTTCAAATGCATCAGTTGCAGTGATATTTATAACATATGCAGGAGTCGTCTCAAGATCTAGAGGTGATTTAATAAGCAGTTTATCTCCTACGACTTCAAACGTATCGTTTCCAGCAATTGAATAAGTTATTGCATCCTTTTCGTCGTCAGTTGCAGATATGATTCCAACTTCACTACCAATAATTGCATTTTCGGCTATTGTATTAGCAGATAACTTAATATTGCCTGGAGCCTCGTTTACGTCTGTTATATTAATGGTAAACTCTTTTTCTACTTTAAGACCATCATTATCTGTTGCGCTTACTACAACAATAGAAGAAGGGTTTGTTTCAAAATCTAAAGCCAATTTAGTAACAAGCTTATCGCCCTCAAGCCTAAAATAGTCGTTATCTGCTATAGCATAAGTTAAAATATCGTTCGCATCAACTTCATTTGCAGAAAGGGTTCCAACTTCTGCTCCAATAGTTGCATTTTCGGCAATGCTGTTTGCAGAAAGACTAAGAGCTGTAGGGGCTTCGTTAACATTAGTTACAGTAATTGCAAGTTCTTTTTCAACTTTTAAACCCGCTTTATCAGTTGCTGTAATATTTACTGAATAAGTAAGTGCGTCAGTCTCAAAATCGAATGTTGATTTGGTGCGCAATTCATCCCCCTCTATTCTAAAGTTGGCGTTATCTGTAATTGTGTATGTAAACTCATCGTTTTGGTCAACATCATTATTTGATAAAATACCAACTACGGTTCCAATATCAGAATTTTCGACTATAGTACTATTTGAGATAGTTAAATCTGTTGGCGCTTCGTTTTGGTTTGTTACATTAATTGTAAGTTCCTTTTCTAATTTTAATCCTGAATTATCAGTAGCAATTAGTATTACCTTATATAAATTTTGAGTTTCATAGTCAAATATAGTATTTGAAATTAACTTGTCTGCAATGAGTTTAAAATCAGGATTGTCGATTAGACTTAATGTACAGTTGTCATTAAGATCTAGATCAATTGCTGTAAGCACCCCAATTTCTGTCTCGATGAGGCTATTCTCAGCTATTTTGTCAGCTGACAAAACAATGTCAACCGGGGCCTCATTAACATCTGTTACTTGTAATGTGATATCTTTTGAGAATGATAAGCCACCTTCATCTGTTACAGTTACTGTAATAATATGTTCTTTTTCAACTTCATAGTCTAGCTCTGAATTGACAAGTAAATAGGAGCTACCTTCTTGAAGAATAAATCGATTATCAGAAAGTGTAAATGTGTGTTTATTATTATAGTCTGGATCAACTACTTTGAGGTAACTTCCGAATGATCCCCCAATAGTTGTATTCTCCATCACGGTGTATTTAGTAAGAGTTATATCAGTAGGGTTTTCATTAGAATCAGTTATGTTAACGTAAAAGTATTCAATTGTTAACAGACCAGCTTTATCGATTGCTTTTACCTTAACAGTATTTCGTCTCACCGTTGTCTCATAATTAAACAATCGTGTTGAAACCAATTCATCTCCTATTAGCTCAAAACCAGATTCAGAATTATCTATTAGGCTATAAGTTACCTCGTCGTCAACATCCTCATCTGTAACTTCAAATGTTCCAATTACCGATCCTACAGGTAAATTTTCTTGAAAATATGATTCAGTTGGAAACTCAATAATTGGTTTCTCTTTGACATCAACTATTTTTATAGTAAATTCTTTACTGTATGATAAGCCTCTAAAGTCAGTAACCGTTATAGTTACATTTTGGTTTATTTCATCTGTCTCATAATTAAAAGATTTATTAGAATACAACTCACTCTCTTTAATATAAAAATGGGGGTTGTCTGCTATTGTATAGGTATAAATGTCAGCTTCATCCGGATCAATAGTGCTAATTGTTCCAATAGACATAGTACTATTCTCTTCTAATGAGTTATTAGAAAGCAATATATCAGTTGGATTTTGATTTTCGCCTGCCACTAAAATATCTAAGGTTTTAACTGGGGTACTATAGGCCAATTCACTATTAGACATTCTACAATAATATATGCCATTTTCAACAGGAGTATATTTAGCAGTAGTAACACCTGTAATAAGTGTATTGTTTTTATACCAAAGAAAATTAGTTGGTGTTTCAGCTATTGTTTCCTCACTTGAAAAATCTATTTCTGTCCCAGGCGTGATATGTCTTTCCTCGAAAATTTTATTTTGAGGTAAATAATAAGAGGTACCTTTTATGGGAAGAATAAATTCTAATTTTGATAGTGGAATTTTATTGTATTGACAATTAACAGATGTTAACTTGTCTGTGGGTACAGTTTCCAAAGACCCTAAAAAATTAGTCTTGCAATTAAGTGATCGCAATTCTATGCAGTCAGAAAAATCGGTATCAGAAAGTTTGTTGTTTGAAAAAGATAGTATTTCCAAAGCGGAACATCCAGTTAAGCTCATTACTGTCAGCTCATTATCATCCGAATCAATAGAGACTAAGGCGCTACAGGCTGAAGCATCTAATGAAGTAAGTTTATTATTGTTACATCTTATTTCTTCCAACGATATACATCCCGAAGTATTTAGAGAAGTTGCGCTACCATCGTTCATCCATATTGCAGTTAGTTTTGTTAAGTTGGACGCATCTATTTCGCAGCTACGAAGACCTGTACAGTACATTTTTGTTAATGATTCACAACCATGAACATTTAGCGAAGTAATTTCGTTACTACCGCATCTTAATTCAGTAAGTTTATTACAATTTGAAAGATCGAGGGAAGTTATTTTATTATAGGTGCATTCAAGTGTTATTAATGCCTTGCAGTCCGAAAGATTAATACTAGTGATATCTGTAAACCTTACTTTTAAATTTTCTAGCGAAGCACATCCTTTTAGATCAAGATCTGTCATCTTTGTAGACAAACAATCGAAAGTTATTAACGACGAACAGTCAAATATATTTAATGTCGATAGCTTGGGTGCTTTAAATTTCATTGATTGAAGAGAAGAACATCCCGAAAAATCAAGAAACGTAAGATTAGGGAATTCATAATACTCAGTGCTACTTCTTGAACCATAAAAAGGAGTTGATTTTATAGAAGAGCAATCCTTAGCATTTAACGATTCAATTATTTCCCGATTAAGACTTAGACTCGACAGAGTAGTACAACCAGAAATATTTAAGTCGACTATGTTAAAATCGGTAATTGATAAATGTGTAATTAATTCACATCCACTGATATTAATTGAATCAATAGGATTTTCTGCAAATCTTAAATTTGATAAAGCTAAACAACCTGAAGTATTAAGATTAGATATCTTATTATTGTCGCAATAAAAAGTTGCAAGAGACTCCATCCCAGATACACTTATTGAAGCAATATTATTAAAACTGCATTTTAACGAATTAAGTGTGCTTACACCATTTACATTTAATGTTGTCAGATTGTTGTGTGAACAATCTACCTCTTCAATTGAGTTGGATACCGAGAGATCTAAATTTGTGAAATTATTATAGCTACAGTCTATAGTTGTTAAACTTGTTGATTGGCTAATGTCTATAGTAGAAAGTTTATTGTTTTTACAGTCTACAGTTTTTAATTTAGAACATCCTGATGTAGTTAACTCAGTTAGCTGGTTTTTTGAACAATCTAAATAGCTTAGTGATGTTAGATTTGAAGCATTTAGGCTGGTCAGCTTATTCGAAAAGCAATCAAGTTTAGATAGTGATACACATCCTGATACATCAAGATTTGTAATTTGATTTTTTGATACCTTTAAATCAGTTAATGATGATAAATCTGCTACGTTAAGAGATGTAAGATTATTATTATAAAGATCCAATTGGCTTACAAGGGGGCAGTCAGAAATATCAATATTTGTGATAAGATTATTTTTAAGCAAAATAGTGTCTAACTTACTGCAATACTTAAAATTTAGCGATGTAAGTTTATTATTTGTAATATTTAGTGTTGTTAGCTCTGTACATCCTGTAATATCAAGAGTGCCAATTAGATTGTTAGGAAAGTAAATCTCTTTTAATGAAATACAGTTATCGGTTTCAAGGTTCTCTAGTAGAGTTCCAGAAGCCTCAAGTTTTGTTAATGATTTACAGTTTGATGTTTTTAGCGAAGTAAGCTTATTTTTAGTATAATCCAGTGTACTTAATTTAGGACAGTTAGTAATATTTAAATCCTCAATTGAATTATTTGAACAGTTTAATTCGGTTAATTTCGGATGCTCAACAAAGTTTAAAGCTGTTAAATTGTTGGTTGACAAATTAACACTTTCTAAAGCCTTACAATTTGAGAATGTGAAATTTTCAAGTTTGTTTCCTGAAACATCTAAATGGGTAAGTGATGTGCAGTTGGAGATATCAAGATACCATATTTCGTTTGTATAATATGATAGGGATCCTTTACATGATAAAGAGACTAGTTTTTCTAAATTTGCCACACTAAACTTTTCCAGATTCTTATCTATTAATGAGAGTGATACGACTCTTTTGGGAAGATCATCGTTCCATTCAACACCTTCCCAGTCCCCATAGTTGGTGCCACTCCAGTTAAGAAAATTTGTAGGGTTGTTGAAATCGATGTTGAATAAAACATTCACATCACCATCGTGGAAAATGTCCGTACTGACATCTTGTGCCTTTAGGTTGTTAATACTAATCAGCAGGAGTATCCCTGTTGTAAATAGGTGTAAAATTTTCTTCATTGGAATTAAGCTTTATATATTGTTTTGGTTTAATCTCTGTACTCTTTCAATTGCAATTACATACGATGCGTGTAGCTTGAAAGTTTCTAAAGATAATACTTAACACAATACACCGTAACAGTTAACTTCATTTATTACAATAATTATTATTTATGAATGATCTACAAGCAATAAAACAGATCGTTTAGCCTATGTTAAAACTTAAGATATCAACAAAATTGTTTTATCATTAATTAAGCAATCAATTTCAGAATTCACAATACTCCCCTAATTTCAAGAGTAATTATCAATAATGAATTCGGATTGAAAATATCCATTCAATTTTCAGATATGACAGCTATATTTGTACTTTAACTGGAATAAAAACAACATTAAGGTTTAAACCATGTCAATAGAAAACATACCCGAAATATATCTGAAGAAAGACGCCCCAGTTCAGGATGTGTTTGTCTATGATTTTAAAATGACCAATGATGTAGTAAAAAGTAAGGTGAATTTGAGCATGAACATGTTTAGCTTTTTGCAAGTGGGTAAAAAACAAGTGCATTTTGCTGATGCATCGGTTATGGTAAATAAAGAACAATCCTTACTCATCAGAAAAGGAAACTGGCTATGGACTGAGTTACTGGATAATGACAAGATCTATTTCTGCAAGCTTCTATTCTTCTCAGAAAACAGACTTAAGGCTTTCTTAGAAAAGCACAGTAAAAAAGAAGCGTGCTTAAAAGATGAGGATCCTTTCTTCATCATCGAAAATGACGCCTATATTGCTTCGTATCTGGATACCTTATCAAAAATGAGTTCTATGTCTTCGAATTTCAATGCGGAAATGCTTTCGCTGAAGTTTGAAGAGATCATGCTTTACCTACTTACCAAATACGGTCATAAGTTTGAATTGTATCTGTATTCTTTAATATCGAAAGAAACGTCACCCTTTAAAAATACGATTGAGAGTAATGTGTATTCCAACCTGAAACTGGAAGAGATCGCTTTCCTATGCAATATGAGCCTATCAACTTTTAAGCGCAATTTTATTGCGGAATATCAAGTCTCACCAGGAAAATGGTTGCAGGATAAACGTCTGCAAAGGGCGAAAGAACTTCTGGAGAACGGCGATTTAAAAGCCTCTGATATTTATCTGGATTTTGGATACAGCAACCTTTCGAACTTTAGTATTGCTTTCAAAAACAAATTTGGAATCAGTCCAATCGAAAGCACAAAATAGCAGAAATACACCCCCACCCCTCTATTTTAGGACCTTTAGAACAACAATCTAATTCAAACATTATTCCATCATTTAAAGTTTGACCTTTTTTAATAAACGAATGAACTTTTTCAGTAAGCATACTGAAGGGGTCTTGCCATACTTTTGTCAGCGTAATCATTAAGCAAGTGTTCACGATTGAAACCAGCTTTCATCAGAACTCATGTTTTGAACTGATAAAAACCAAATATTAAAATAAAGTTATGGCAAAATTTATTGTACCAAAGGACGTTTTTCATGGTTTAGGTAGCCTTGAAAACCTAAAAGGATTAAAAGGGAAAAAAGCAGTTATCGTAATTGGAGGTAATTCTGTAAAAGCAAATAGATCTCTTGAGAGAACTCAAAACTACTTGAAGGAAGCGAATATTGAGTCTGTTGTATTTTCAGGTGTTGAAGCTGATCCATCAATCGAAACGGTATTGAAAGGTGCTGAGTTCTTTACTCAGGAGCAACCAGATGTAATCGTTGGTTTAGGTGGTTGTTCAGCTATCGATGCGGCTAAAGCCATGTGGGTCTACTATGAATATCCGGAATCAACTCTGGAAGAATTGTCAGCCCCATTTGCTGTAAAGCCAATGCGTAACAAAGCTTACTTTGTGGCTATTCCTTCGACTAGTGGAACGGGCACTGAAATTACAGGTCTATCTGTAATTACCGACAGAGAAAAAGGAACGAAATACCCTATTGTATCTCACGAATTAACACCTGATGTTGCCATTATTGATGGTGATTTATGTGCAAGCATGCCTGCTCATGTAACTGCCAATACAGGTTTAGACGCTTTAAGTCATGGTGTAGAAGCTTATGTTTCCAACATTTCTGACCGTTATAACGATTCATTGGCTAAGGGTGCGATCGATGTGGTTTTCAAAAATCTGACTACCGTTGTTGAAGAGCCAAACAATCTAGAAGCGCGTCAGGCCATGCACGATGCATCATGTATGGCAGGTATGGCATTTACTAACGTATGGTTAGGAATTGTTCACTCTATGTCTCACCAAATTGGTGGAACTTTCGGTGTACCTCACGGTTGTGGTAACGCCATTTTGATGCCGAATGTCATTCGTTTCAACTCTAAAGTAACAGATAAATACTGCGATCTTGCAGCTTTATCCGGAAGAACAAGTGCTGAAGATTTTGCACAGGAAGTATCAAAACTTCGTGCAGCAGCAGGTGTTGTTGGTTCTCTAAAAGAGTATGGTATCGATCAAAAAGAATGGGACGCAAAATTGGATACGCTAACACAAAATGCAATGGACGATCCTTGTACTCTTTTCAATCCTAGAAAACCTAAGTTTGAAGAAATCAAAGCTATTTTCCAGGCTTGTTACGAGGGAAGAGCGATTACTATTTAGTCGAATCACAATTGAGTTAATAAAAAGCCTGGATACGATTGTATCCAGGCTTTATACATTTTAGTATGTAAGCTTTAAAAACCCACTACGAAATTTTATCATACGAGGTTACAATGCCTTTGATTAATGATGAACTGAATCCATTGTGCTCCATCTCATTCAAGCCAAGAATAGTACAACCCTTTGGTGTTGTTACCTTATCAATCTCGAATTCCAGGTGCATTTTTCTCTCAATTAAGAGCTCAGCAGCCCCTTTTACGGTCTGGTTTACCATTGCAGTTGCAGTTTTTGAATCCAAACCAATTTGAATCCCACCTTGTACCATGGCGCGAATAAAACGCAAAACAAATGCCGTTCCACAAGAAAGTTAGGAATATAAATTCGAAAATAGATAATGAAAGTCAATATCAAAAGGACTTTGAATAAATTTTATGACTTGATGAAAGGTTTATTTTGTAATAACAATTGAGCTTTCTAACTCATGAGTTTGAGGGTTCTCAAACCAGGATTCCATAAAATTAAAATTAGCCTCACTCACTTCAAATTCGAATGTATCACCCTTCTCCTTATTGCGCTGACAGACACGCTCCCACCTGATTTCTTTGGGAATATCTAAATAATGAAGTTTGATCTCAAAACCATTTTCTTCGGCAAAGCTTCTAAATTTCTCTCTATGTTCAAATTTTGAAAGTCCTAAATCAAGAATTGAATCAGTTCCTGCAAACTCCAACTGATTCAACAGATCAAGTATCATACTCTCTGCACGCTCTATACGTTCCAGAAACCATTCCAAGCCATCCTCCTCCGTTTTATCTTCAAGAAATAAGGTTTTATTCCACTTATCTATAGAGAAAATAACAGCTCGAGTTTCCTCTTTCAAACGATGTGCAT
>Ga0209379_10000832_pt1 | contig 22415 bp, 22 predicted proteins | sample tdDd001_FD_187124 | JGI IMG/M metagenome (GOLD analysis project Ga0209379, IMG submission 187124) | Marine sediment microbial communities from the Atlantic coast under amendment with organic carbon and nitrate - tdDd00.1 (SPAdes)... | ecosystem: Environmental > Aquatic > Marine > Coastal >...
TATAAAGTTCTTGATTCAACTATGTTATTTACTGAACAAAATACAACACCAGCTCCTGAAACTGTTGAGTTTACATTAGAAGATTTTGTAACAGATTTAGAAGATGATGCAAGTACTACTATTGTTAAAATTAAAATCACTTCATTACCTGAAGATGGTGTATTAACAGTAAATGGAAATGCTGTACAAATTGGTGATATCTATGATGAAACAACTGTAATCAAATATACTCCAAATGCAAACCAAACTGATACTTTATATGGTACAACAGCAGATAGTGGTACATTAGCTGATTGGGGAACTATGAATAATGGTATTCTTACAACAGATGATGGAAATGCAGTAATTAAAGCTTACTCAAATGGAGTATTAGGACAAGTTGGATTTGGAAATGATAACAACAACCACCACCATGATGGTTTAGGATTAGGTGTTGTTGGTTCTTCTGACGATGATCAAATTGAATTAACAGGAAATGAAAAACTTGTAATTGAGTTTAATGAAACTGTTACAAATGCAGAGTTTGGATTAGCTTCATTAGGTGGACACTTCACTCCTGGTGCATCTCAAGATGCAGATGCTCACTGGGAAGCATACAAAGATGGAGTATTAGTTGCACAAGGTGATGTAAAACAAAGTACAGATGATTCAAACCCTACAACTAACTCATTTGAAGTAAATGTTGAGTTTGATTTTATTGAGTTTACAACAACAGCAAAAGTAAACTCTAACTTCTCTGTTCAATACATGAATGTGGATTACAAAGTTGATGATTCATTTGACTATATTGCAATTGATTCAGATGGTGAAGAATCAAATGAGGCAACAGTTTCATTTGATATGAACACTAAATCTTGTGTTGAAAAAGATACAACACCAACAGCAATTGAGGAGACTCAAACATTAAATGTTGCAGAATTTAGTACAAACTTAGTAATTACATTTGATGTTTCAGGAAGTATGAGAAATAAACTTGACCTTGCTAAAGAAGCAACAGTTAATATGATTAACAAATATGCTGAAAAAGGTGATGTAAAAGTATTATTAACTAAATTTAGCAACTATGGAACAACATTAAGTGATAATGGTTCTGTTTGGTTAAGTGCTTCAAAAGCTATTGCACTAATCAATGGATTTAGTGCAAGTGGTGGTACAAACTATGATGATGCAATGTTAGATGTAATTGATGCAGTTGGAAATGAAGCAGCACCACTTCCAGGTCAAACAATCTCTTACTTTATCTCTGATGGAGTTCCAACATATGGTATGGTTGATTCTGATGGAAATGGAACATATGAAACAAGAACAGGAAATGGATATACAAACCAAAATCCACTTCCAGGAGTAAATGATGATATTGCTGATGACTTTAAAGCATTAGGATTTGATCAAACTCACTCTGTTGGAATTGGTTCAAATGCATTAAAACCATATTTAGAAGAGATTGCAGTTGATGGAGCATCAGATGTAACAGTTGTAACTGATGCAGATGATTTAGAGGCTACATTAGCTCAAACTATTGCATCTACAGTTTCTGGAAATGTATTAGAAAATATCAACTTCTACAGTGATAACCCAGGAACAATTGTTTCAATCAAAGTTGATGGTGTTGAATATAACGCTAATACTTATCCAAATGGTGGTATTGAAACAAATGCAGGTGGAAAAATCGTATTTAATTTTGTAACTGGTGAATATACTTATAGTGCATCTTCTGATGATGTAAGTTCTGATGTTACAGATATATTTGAGATTAAAGCTCAAGATAGTAATGGTGATCAAGTGACATTTGACTTAAATATTAAAGTTGATGTGACTCCACATGAAACGCAAGATGTATTATCATTAGATGAGGATGATACTATTGACTTAACAAGTGCAGTTAATAGTTCAACACAGAACACAACAGATGTTGTTGATATGACAAACAGTAAAACTAATACAATGGATATTGATATGGATGATGTATTAGATTTAACTGATGCTAGCAAAGATCTTATCATCAAAGGTGATAATGCTGATAAAGTTGAGCTTGATCAAAGTGATTGGTCAAATGGTGGTAAAGAAGAAGTAGATGGTGTTAACTACAATGTTTACAATGGAACAGGCGTTAACTCAACAGTTAAACTGTTAATTGAAGATGATATTGATGTAACTCCAGACATCTAATATATCTTTTAAAAATAAGATAAATAGGAGTTTCCTATTTATCTTAAGCTTTTATATTATTTGGTAAACTATTATTATGAGACAGACAAGATTAGATGAGTTTTTACAGCTTACAGAGCATAACAAAGAACTTGAAAAACGTGTAGAAGAAGAAGTTAAAAAAAACAGGGAAAAAGATAAGTTGATGTTTCAACAAGCAAAACTTGCTTCAATGGGTGAGATGCTTGGTAATATTGCACATCAATGGAGACAACCTTTAATGGAGATTTCTTCTTTATTTTTACCTATTGAGGCAAAATTACAAATGAATATTCCAATAGAAAATCATGAACTTCAAGATACAATTTTAAAGCTAAATGAAATCTCAAAATATATGTCTGATACAATTGATGATTTTAGAAATTTCTTTTCAAAAGATAAAGAAAAAATTCAATTCCAATTACTTGAACAAATTAATTCAACTATTAATATTATTAGTGGCTCATTAAAATCTCATGACATTAAACTTGATATCATCATTCAAAAAAATCCTACTATGATAGGTTATAAAAATGAATACTCTCAAGTATTAATAAATATTATTAATAATGCAAGGGATGTTCTTATTCAAAGAAAAGTAAAAAATCCACAAATAAAAATTACTATTTTTGAAAAAGATGAACAAATTATTTCACTTATTCAAGATAATGCTGGTGGAATTAACATAGAACCTATTGAGAAAATCTTTGAACCATTTTTTACAAATGAGAAGACAAATGGCTCAGGAATAGGGCTTTTTATGTCTAAACTAATTATTGAAAATAATATGGATGGAGAACTTAAAGTACAAAATAAAGATGCAGGTGCATTGTTTACAATTAAGATACCAAAAATATAGAAAAAAACTTACTTCAAATTGTATTTAATCAATTTTAGATATAATCACGAATTATTAGAAAAACTTCATTAACAATTAGGATTATTATGTCAAAACAACTATTGCAAAAACAAGCAGATACGATTAGATTCTTAGCTGCTGATATGGTTCAAAAAGCAAATTCAGGACACCCAGGTGCACCAATGGGTCTAGCTGATATTGCTACAGTTTTAAGTAATCACTTAAACCTAAATCCAGCAAACGAAAAATGGTTAAACAGAGATAGATTAGTATTCTCTGGTGGTCACGCTACTGGATTAGTATACTCTTTATTACATTTATGGGGATTTGATGTTTCTGTAAATGATATGAAAAACTTCAGACAAACTCACTCTAAAACTCCAGGTCACCCTGAGTATGGACATACACATGGTATTGAAATTACAACAGGTCCTTTAGGTCAAGGTATTGCAAATGCAGTAGGTTTCGCATCTGCTGCTAAATATGCTCAAAATACTTTAGGAAAAGATGTAATTAACCATAAAGTTTACTGTTTATGTGGAGATGGAGATTTACAAGAAGGTATTTCTTATGAAGCATGTTCAACTGCAGGACACTTAAAATTAGATAACTTAGTTATTATTTATGATTCAAATGAAATTACAATTGAGGGTGATACTTCTATTGCATGGTCTGAAAATGTTAAGAAAAGATTCCAAGCAATTGATTTTGAAGTAATTGAAATTGATGGACATAACTTTGATCAAATTGATAAAGCTTTAGTTGCTGCTAAAGATGCTACTAAACCTGTGATGATTATTGCAAAAACTGCAATTGCAAAAGGTTCAGCAACAATGGAAGGAAGCCATCATTCACATGGAGCTCCATTAGGTGAAGATGATATTTCTGCTTCTAAGAAAAAAGCAGGATTTGATCCAGAAGAAAAATTCTTTGTACCAGCAGAAGTAAAAGGTGCATTTGATAAATTAATTAAAGGTTCTATCGCTGAAAACGAGTGGAATGATTCTTTATCTGCTGAAGCTAAAGCAAAAATTGAAGAGTTACAAAACCCTAATTATGATGCTATTGAATACCCAACTTTTGAAGCTGACTCATCAGTTGCAACAAGAGATTCTAACCACAAAATCTTAAATGCAATCGCTGCAGCAGTTCCTGGATTCTTAGGTGGTTCTGCAGACTTAGGTCCTTCAAATAAAACTGTATTAAATGGTGAAGGTGACTTCCCAATGGGTAGAAATATTCACTTTGGAATTAGAGAGCACGCAATGGCAGCAATTGGTAATGCTATGAACTTATATGGTTTATTTAAAGTTTATACAGCTACATTCTTTGTATTCTCAGATTACTTAAAGCCAAGTGCTAGAATTGCAGCATTAGCTGGAATTCCTCAACACTTTGTATGGACTCACGATTCTATTGGTGTAGGTGAAGATGGACCAACTCACCAACCAATTGAGCACTTAGGACAATTTAGATCATTACCTAACTTCTATACATTTAGACCTGCTGATGCAACTGAAAATGTAGAGTCTTGGAAAACTGCACTTAAAATGTCAGCACCTACTGCATTTGTATGTTCAAGACAAGGTCTTAAAGTACTAAAAGATGAGAAAGCATTTGGTGAAGTTTCAAATGGTGCTTACTTACTTAAGAAAAGAGAAAATGCAAATGTTACAATTATGGCTTCTGGTTCAGAGGTTATGTTAGCATTACAAACTGCTTGTCAATTAGAAGCTGAAGGAATTTATGCAAATATTGTTTCTGTTCCTTGTTATGATTTATTTGTAGAGCAAGATAAATCTTATATTGACCAAGTAATTGATAAAAATACTAAAGTTTATGCTGTAGAAGCTGCTAGAGGATTAGAGTACTACAGATTTGCTGACGTTGTATATGGTATGGATACATTTGGAGCATCAGGACCTGCTGGTGACTTATTCAAAGAGTTTGGATTTACTATTGATCAACTAAAAGAAAAAATCACTGCTGATTTTAAAAACTAATTACTTTTAAATAGATGAGATTTAATCTCATCTATTTTTTCTTTCTAAAACTATATATCATCTTTTTATTACATCATTAACTTATAATTATACTAGACAAATGCTATAGAATAATAGTATAGTTATTATATTTTTTATTGCTAGTACAAAGGATACTTCATGCCATATTTACAATTTGAGATTAACAAAAAAGTTTGTAATGAAACAAAAGAAGAGTTTGCAAAAGAGATACAAACTGCATATAGTGGAATTATGAATAGTGATACTAACAATATTGCTATTAGTTTAAGAGAAGTTGATAAATACAATTTATCTCTTGGTAGAGCAAATACTAGTGATGATATCTGTTTTATTAGCTTAGATATTGCAGAAGGTAAAACTTTGGAACAAAGAAGAGAGTTAGCCAAAAGTTTTACATCTATTGTAAAAACTAATTTTCAAGTTGATGAGAATAATCAGTTTATTACCTTTACTCAACATGAAGAAGAGGGGTATCACTTGGTTTAAAAGAGCATTACTGCTCTTTTGATAAAATAGTGATGATTTTAAATGGTGAAACTTGATTTGATTTTGCCAATTCTCTTATAGATTTTCCATCTTCTACTTTTATTCCTGCTTTTTGAAGTTTATCTTTTGCTATTTCATAATTGTCATTAAATAAAACAGAAGTTTTTTCAATTGGTTTATTAAATACAGAGTTAAATACTACTCTTTTTGGATTTGGTTCATCACTTGTATTTAGAATAAATCCTAATGCTATAATAGAAACTATAGTTCCTGAAATAAAAAATACTTTACTTGAAAAGTAGTTTTTCATTGATTTCCAGTTAAATATTACGTGAAAAAATACAATTGCTACAAAAGCAAGCCCTAATATTTCATGCATCTGTTTTGTATATTTATCAAGTATGTGAAAATACATCATAACACCAGTTATTCCAATAACTAAAAATAGAAATGTAGTAAATGATGTGGCAAGTTCTCTTTTTTTATGAGTTTTCATCTTTGTGCTCCTTTATATTAATGTGATTATAAAGGAGCTTTTTTAATGGTATTTAAATTTTAGTTTAACGCTAGTTTAACAGTTTAGTCTTCAAAAAGCTTAGTATCTTTTCCATCAAAACTTTTTTGATTGTGTTTTTTCATATAAGCTATATGATCTTCTTTTGAAGAGTTATCATAATAGTTTGTAAGTTCAGTTCTTTGACCTTTAAAGTCATATAGTGGAACACCCATACCACAAGAGTTATTGATATATTCAATAGTTACTTCAAATACTTGTCTTGCAGCTCTTTGAATTGGAAAATGTTTGATATATTCTTCCCATTGTTTATCTTTTTCTTGAATTGCGCGTGCAGTACAATAAAGTCTTAAAATATTTGCATCACCTTCATAGGCGCAAAACATGATAGTCATTCTTTCATCTTCTAGTAAGTGTGCTGCTGTTTCATTTCCACTTCCAAAATAGTTTAGCCATAAAATTTTGTTTTCATCTATGATTTTAAATGTATCATCTAAACCTTTTGGTGAAAGATTAATTTTTCCATCTTTTGGTGCAGTTGAAACAAAAAACATCTTTTGACTGTTTATAAAGTCTATATCATATTGAGTTAATTTGTCTGTAATATTTGCCATTTGTTTCCTTTATAAAATAATTGAAAATAATATATCATAAAATTGTGGGAAATACAAAAAGTCTATAAGTTGACAAACTGTCTATAAATATATATAATCAACAAAAAATTTACTAAGGAATTAATATGCCAATTGGATTTATTGGATTAGGTAATTTAGGTAAGGCAATTGCTACAAGATTGACTGATATGGGTGAAGAGCTTGTAGTTTATAATAGAACAAAATCAAAAGTAGAAGATTTAGGATATGAAATAGTAGATACTCCAAAAGATTTACTTCAAAAATGTGATGTGATTTTCTTATGTCTTTTTGATTCTCCTGCTGTTGATAATATTTTAAATGGTGAAAATGGTCTTTTATGTGATGAGTTAAAAGGTAAAACTATTGTTGATTTATCTACAAATCACTATGAAGAGGTATTAAAGTTCCATGAAGATGTAGCAAATATTGGTGGTAAATATCTTGAAAATCCAGTATTTGGAAGCGTTGCACCTGCACTACAAGGAGCTTTAACGTTAGTTGCTTCTGGTAAAGAAGAGGTGTTTAATGAAGTTAAGCCTTTATTAGAAAAGTTTGGAAAAGAGATTTTCTTTTTAGAAAAACCAAGTGCTGCAACTAAAATGAAATTAATCAATAACTTATGTTTAGGTTCATTTATGGCAACTTTAGCTGAGTGTACTTCACTTGCAGAAGATTGTGAGATTGATAAGGTTAAAGCTTTAGAAATTTTAGGAGTAGGTGGTGGTCAATCACTAGTTTTAAAAGCAAAAACTCAAAAATTAATTGATGAAGAGTTTGCTCCACACTTCTCAAATGATGCAATCAACAAAGATTTACACTGTCTGCAAGATTTAGCATATTCTATGAATAAGCCACTTTATACAGCATCTGTACCAAAAGAGTTATTCTCAAAAATGAAAATGATGGGTAAAGGTGAAGAGGATTTCTCTTCGATTTATCAGCTTTTTAAATTCTAATAGTAAAGCTTAGGCTTTACTATTTAATCTCTTTTAACCACTTATAAATAGTAGCTCTTGAGATATCAAGAACTTCACAAAGATATGAAACTACATTTCTGATTGAAAAAATACCTTCATTGTTTAAATAGATAATTAACTCTTTTTTTTCTTTGATTTTTAAATCTTTTAAAACTAGAGAGTTTTCACTTAGGTATTTATTGATTGTACTTAGGGTATGTTCTTTCCAGTCTTGTGAGAATAGGGCTTGGGGTTGCGATTGGTCTTCTTCTATATTTAAAAGCATTTTTAGTGAATCATACATTTTTTCAAACACTTCTATTTTAAAGTTGATACAGATTATTCCAATAGGGTTTTTATTAACATCTCTAATTATTGTAGATACTGTTTTTAGCTTAGCTCCATCAATATTTGTTTTATTATAAGGGCCAACAATATCTTGTGTTAGTGATTCCAAATCTTTAACATCATTTATCATCTTATCACCGATTTCTCTTTTTGAGAAAGCATTTACAATGTGAACAAGTTTTTGTGTTTTTAAATCATGAAGTACCACTTCAACATTTGGATAAAAAAGTTTACCTATGGAGTCACATAGGGGTATAAAAGTCTCTAATTGTTTATTCATAAAAAAATCATACTATAAAGATGTTTAAAATACAAAAAGTCTATATTTGTAAAATTATTGACATTTTGTCTATAAATAAATATAATTCAGTTTTTAAAGAAGGATTTATATATGTTAAAAGGAATTATTACTCTTTTAGTTTTCCAATTTTTAGGTGAATGTATTGCTAAACTATTTGAACTATTAGTACCAGGCCCAGTTATTGGAATGGTTTTATTACTTATATTTTTGATTATTAGAAAAAGTAGTTTTGCTAGTTTAGATACAGCTGTTTTTATACACTTAAGATATTTACCAATGCTTTTTATTCCTGCTGCAATGGGTATTATTACACAAATAGATATTATCTCAAAAGAGTTTTGGGCAATTTTTACTGCACTTGTTTTAGGAACTATTATAGCCCTTGCTTTTTGTGCAAAACTTATGGATTATCTGACAATTAAACAGGAGAGTAAGAAATGAATTTTGATGCATTAATAGAGTATATTACAAACACTCCTCTTGTATGGTTATTATTAACACTTGGTTCTTTTAAACTTGGAATCATTATCTATGAAAAGTGTAATAAACACACTTTACTTCAACCTATTATTATTTCGTATGTGATTATTATGAGTGTGATTTTTATGACGGGTGTTTCTTATGAAGAGTATTTTAAAGGTGTAGAGATTATTCACTTTTTCTTAGGCCCTGCTACTGTTGCATTAGCACTTCCTTTGTATAATAATCTTAAACATATAAAAAGTTTGTTCTTACCAATAATGATAACTTTAGTTGTGGCAGGAGTATTTTCTATTTTAATTGCAGTTGCTTTACTTTGGGCTTTAGATGCGCAACTTCCAACTATTTTATCTATGACAACAAAGTCTATTACTGCACCAATTGCTATTATCACATCAGAGCAAATTGGAGCTATTCCTTCACTTGCTGTCGGTTTTGTAATTATTACAGGAATTATTGGAGCATTATTAGGAACGGCAATTTTTAAAGTGATGAAAATAAAACATGACACTTCAAAAGGTTTTGCCCTAGGTGTAGTATCTCATGGAATTGGTACTGCAAGAGCCATTGAGATTAGTGAAAAAGCAGCAGCCTTTTCAGCTTTGGCCATGGGGCTTAGTGGTATATTTACAGCAGTGTTTTTACCACTAATTATTCAGTTTTTAAAAGGTTAGTACTTGTCAACTTATAAAATCAAAGATATATATGCAGGAAAAGAAGAAGAACTTCAAAAAAGAAGTAGAACATATAAAACTTCATATAGAAAAAAATCAATCCAAGAGTCACAATATGTGAATAAGTTAGGATTGCAAGAAGATAACCAAAGTGACAAAGAGGTTCATGGAGGAGTAGATAAAGCTATTTGTGTATTTACACAAGGTTCATACGACTTTTTTAAAGAACAGCATAATATTGAACTTCCTACTTGTGCTTTAGGTGAGAATATCACACTTTTAGATTGTGATGATAAAGATATTTGTATTGGTGATATTTACTCTTGTGGTGAAACTGTATTTGAAGTATCTCAACCAAGACAACCTTGTTGGATTATCTCTTCTATTTTGGGAATTAAAAAACTAACAGCTTTGATCGTAAAAGAGGGTAAAAGTGGATTTTATCTACGAGTGATTAAAGAGGGAAAAGTTTCAAAAGATGATGAATTTAAACTGCTTGAAAGAAAATATGAGAAGTTTAATATTGAGTATTTAAACAAGTGTTATTACAATGCAAAAGATAATCAAGAACAAATCAAAGAGATTTTAGAAGTTCCCATTTTAGCTCAATCATACAGAACAGACTTACTAAAAAGATATAAAAACAAAGAGTATGGATTAGAATCTTATCAAAATGATAAGGACTAATCTTAGTTTTGCTCTTGAATTGGCATATAAAAATCAATATCTAAAGAGTCATTTGTAAGAAGCTTTTGCGGATTCTTATACTCCACATAAGCAGGAAAGTTTCTTACTTCATAGTGGCTTTTTGGAAGCCAATTCATATATGCTTGATGCATAAGATTATAAAGCTCTTTTTGATTACAAGTAAATGTAAATTTTGCAAACAGACCATTATTTACTACACATTTTCCAATCTCACCATTTCTATAAACTTCTTCATTTGTTTCAATACAGGCTAAAAATCTTGCATCTTCATATTTGGAACTTGAAGGGTGATTGTGAAAAAGTCCTATGAATCGATGAGGTTTTGTAAATACATCTTTTTGCTCACACCATGATGTTAAAGTTTCCCATGCACTACTCATATCATTTTTATATCCATCTACTTTTATATAAACCATTGGAATCTCACTATTTATTACAATTTGAGGCTCCTTTATCTCTTTTATATTTGTATTAGTGTTTTGCTTTATATATTCACAGTTCTTTTCATAACCACCTGTTCTCCACTCTTTTGGTGTATGATTAAACTTCTTTTTAAAAGCTGCTCCAAAACTTGTAGCACTTTTGAATCCTGAACTTAGAGCTATCTCTTCTACGGTTTTATGTTGATTGTAAAGTAATAAGTTTGAGGCTTTTTCTAATCTTGCATTTCTTAAATAGTCATTTACATTCTCTTGCGTTATCTCTTTAAAAATCCTATGAAAATGAAAAATTGAATAACCACTTATTTTAGCTAAATCTTCAGCTGTTATTTCTTCACCAAAGTGTCTATGTATATATGCAAGTGCAAGATTTATTTGTTCATAATGTGAGTTTGTTGTTGATGATTTTTTCATATTTAATTTTAGCTTTAAACGCTTAATTGCTTTATAAATTGTTTTAAATGATTTTGGTTTTTAGCACAAATGATTGATTTTTGCTCTTTTTTTATTTCTATAAACTCTATATAATTACAATACTTACCTAAAGTAAAGTAAGAGAATAAAAAGTAAATAAAAGATTGATAAAATACTAACTGGAGAAAAAAATGGAAAATAGATTTTTAGATGCAATGCAATTTAGACACGCAACAAAAGAGTTTGATGCAAGTAAAAAAATTAGCGATGAGGATTTTAACACAATTTTAGAGTATGGAGTATTAAGTCCTAGTTCATTTGGATTTGAGCCTTGGAAGTTTGTGGTTATGCAAAATGAAAGCCATAGAGAAAAACTAAAAGAGTTCACTTGGGGTGCACAAGGAACACTTCCTACTGCTAGTCATTTTGTATTAATCCTAGCGAGAAAATCTAAGGGAATGAAATACGATAGTGAATATATTCAGCATATGATGAAAGATGTAAAACAACTACCTGAAGATGTTCAAGCTGTATATGGTGGATTTTATGAAAATTTCCAAAAGATTGATTTTAACTTATTGGAAAGTGATAGAGCTTTATTTGATTGGTCTTGTAAGCAAACATATATCGCTTTAGCAAATATGATGACAGGTGCAGCATATATGGGAATTGATTCTTGTCCAACAGAAGGTTTTGACACAATTAAAACAAATGAGTTTCTAAAAGAAGATTTAGGAATAGATACTGATGAATATGGTGTTTCTGTAATGGTTCCATTTGGATATAGAAAAGATGAACCAAAAAGAGAGAAAGTAAGACAAGATGTTGATACTGTGAGTGTGTGGTACAATTAAAAAAGAAAAGATGATTTAGCCTAAAAGAGGAAAGGTTGTAATATGTCAAAATATAAAAGCGATAAATTTGAAGTAATTAATAAAGGTTTTAATAACACTTATAAAGCAAATAAGTTAACTCTAGGTTTAGTAACTCCAATAGAGAGTTATGAAGTTGGTTCAAACCCTACTATGAAAGATCAAATACAACTTATACTTTTAGCAGAGCAATTAGGTTTTAAAGCCATATGGTTAAGAGATATTCCTTTTAATGTTCCTTCATTTGGAGATGTGGGACAGATGTATGATCCATTTTCTTATTTAGGATATTTATCTGCAAAAACTTCAAAAATTGCTTTAGGTGTAGGAAGTATAATATTGCCACTACGTCACCCAGCACATATTGCAAAAGCAGCTGCAAGTATTGATGATTTATCTGATGGAAGATTGATTTTAGGTGTAGCTTCTGGAGATAGACCAGAAGAGTATCCTGCTTTAAATATTGAGTACCATAATAGAGGTGAAAAGTTCGCAGAGAGTTTTGAGTATATCTCAAAGGTATGGGAAGAGTACCCAATGTTTGAAAATGAGTTTGGCTCACCTTATGGTGGTCTTGATATGCTTCCAAAACCTACAGCAAAAAAAGTTCCTATGCTAATTACAGGAGCTTCCCAACAAGCACCTTCATGGTTAGCACGAAATGGTGATGGATGGATAACCTATCCAAGAAATCCACAACTACAAGGAAAGCTAATAAGTCAATGGAGAAATGGTGCAAAAGAAGCAGGGGTTTATAATAAACCAGTTTCTCAGTCTTTATATATAGATTTAGATGATGATTTTAACTTAGACCCACAGCCAATTCACTTAGGTTATAGACTAAATAGTGAACAGCTTTTAGAACTTCTAAACTCTCTTGAATCAGTTGGCGTAAATCATGTGGCATTAAATCTAAGGTTTAATAGAAAAGATATGAAAAAGACATTGGAATTAATAGGTAAAAAGATAATTCCTCATTTTGAATAAAGGATAAAAAATGCAAAAAACAATTTTGATTACAGGCTCAACTGATGGAATTGGGTTTTTAACAGCAAAAAGATTACATGAAGAGGGACATAAGGTTATTGTTCATGGAAGAAATCCTAAAAAAGTAGAAGAAGTTGTTAATACTTTAGGAGATGTTGATAGTTATGTTGCTGATTTATCTAATGTAGATGAGGTGAAATCTTTTATTCAAGAACTAAAACAAAACTATACAAAGATAGATGTTTTAATAAACAATGCAGGTATTTATAAAACTCTAGAACCTATTACAAAAGATGGATTTGATGTAAGATTTGTTGTAAATACTATTGCTCCATATCTTTTAACAAAAGAGCTTATTGATTTATTTGATAAAAACTCTAGAGTTGTAAGTCTATCATCGGCTGCACAAGCTTCTGTAGATTTAGAGGCTGTAAAAGGAAATATCAGATTAAATGATAGTGAAGCATATGCCCAAAGTAAACTAGCTCTTACAATGTGGTCAAACTATTTAGCAAAAAAGTATGAAGATAAAATTCAAACAATAGTAGCTGTAAATCCAGCTTCATTTTTAGCAAGCAAGATGGTAAAAGAGGCTTATGGAGTAAGTGGAAATGATATTAATATAGGTGTTGATATTTTATGTAGAGCTTCATTATCTGATGAGTTTGCTAACGCAAATGGTAAATATTTTGATAATGATAGAGGAATTTTTACAAATCCACATTTTGATGCTTTAAATAGCCAAAAATGCGAAGATTTAGTAAAGACAATAGAGAATATTTCTTAAGGTTATTCTCTATTTTTAAAAACAATATATCAAGATATCTTGATATATTGTTTTTTTTATGTTATACTTTCAAAAATCAAAGGAGAAGTAATGGATATTTTTTTAAAATCAGTTTCAGCATTAAACGATGAAACTAGAGTAAAAATACTAAAATTTATAAATATTCATGGTGCATGTTGCGTAGGTGACTTAGAAAACTCTTTTGATATGATTCAATCAAGATTATCAAGACATTTAAAAATTTTAAAAGAGGCTGGTTTTCTAAAAGTTGAAAGAGATGGTCGATGGGCACATTATAGTGTAAGGTCACCTCTTGATGAGTTTAGACAATCTGCTGTAAAAGAGATAATGACTTTGGACATAGAATTACCAAATTTAGTAAAGGCGTGTTGTAATTAATGACTGAAACACTTTTTGTTTATGGAACTTTAATGCCAAACTGTCCAAATGGACATGTGTTGGAGGAAATTGTTGGTAAGTTTGTACCAGCAACAGTAAAAGGAAAACTAGTAGATGCAGGTTGGTCAGCAGGAATGGGATATCCTGGAATTAGACTAGATAAAGGAAATGATACAATTCATGGATATCTATTTTATTCATCAAATTTAATTAACCATTGGGATTATTTAGATGAGTTTGAAGGTGCAGAGTTTGAAAGAACTCCTGTAACTGTAGAGAGATATGATGAACTAGAAGTGGATACTTATATTTATACACTTAAACCAGCAATTGTAAAGATGGAAGAGGAGTAATCAAATGGTTACTTCTTTTTTATAAAATAATACATCAATATATCTTGATGTATAGAAATAAAATTTAGGAATATATATGTTTTTAGCAAGTGCAATTTTTATTGTTACACTTATTTTTGTTATTTGGCAACCACGTGGTTTACAAATAGGAACTACAGCAGTAGTTGGGGCAATTGTTGCTTTGATTTTAGGGGTTGTTTCATTTTCAGATGTACTTATAGTTACAGATATTGTATGGGATGCAACTTTATCATTTATTGGAATTATCATTTTATCTATGGTTTTAGATGAGATTGGATTCTTTGAGTGGTGTGCGTTGAAGATGGCAAAGTTTTCAAATGGAAATGGAATGAAGATGTTTGTTTATTCTATTTTATTAGGAGCCTTTGTTTCTGCACTTTTTGCAAATGATGGAGCAGCACTTATTTTAACTCCTATTTTACTTGCTAAGATGAGAATCTTACAGTTAAATATGAAATCAATTGTTGCATTTTTACTTGCAGGTGGATTTATCTCAGATAGTGCATCTTTACCTTTAGTATTTTCAAACCTTACAAATATTGTAACTGCAAACTATTTTGATATTGGATTTGGTGAGTATATTGCAAATATGATTGTTCCATATATTGTAAGTGTTATAGCTTCTATTGTTTTCTTATGGTTGATATTAAGAAAAGATATTCCAAAAGAGGTTGATATTTCTCTTTTAAAAGAGCCAGAAACTGCTATTAAAGATATGAAAATGTTTAAACTTTCATGGGTATTTTTAGCTGTTTTATTAGTTGGTTACTTTATTGGAGATGCTTATAATCTACCAGTTGCTGTATTTGCTTTAGGTGGAGGTATTATCTTCTTAATTATTGCTACCGCATTTAAATCAGTTGAACCAAAACATATTATCAAAGAAGCGCCATGGCAAGTTGTATGGTTTAGTATTGGTTTATATATTGTTGTATATGGACTTAAAAATGAAGGTCTTACAGACTATTTAACTTTAATCTTACAAGATTTAGCAACAAGAGGTGATACGATTGCCATTATAGGAACAGGGTTCTTATCTGCATTCTTATCAGCAATTATGAATAACATGCCAACAATTATGATTATGGATATTGCCTTAGATAATATGGGTGAAAATGTAAATCAAGCTTTAGCTTATGCAAATATTATTGGATGTAACTTAGGGCCTAAGATGACACCATTTGGTTCTTTAGCAACTCTTTTATGGCTTCATGTATTAGCTAAAAAAGGTGTAAATATTTCATTTGCACAATATAGTAAATTTGGTCTGATTATTACACCACCAGTATTATTAATAGTATTATTAGCATTATAAAACCTGCTTCTTAAAAAAGAAGCAGGGAAAAGTAGGTTGTCATTCTTGTAAGTAAGAAGAATTTTATTATAACAGTGAAGAAAAAATAAATTTATAATTTATTGTATAAAAAATATCATAAATCAAAAAAAGGAAAAAAGATGGATAGCACGTTAGAAAAGAAGGTATTAATTTTATGTACAGGTAACTCTTGTAGAAGTATTATTGCAGAGGCATTAATCAACGCAAAATTAGATGGTATCTCTTCAGATTCAAGTGGTGTAAGAGCAAGTGGAAGAGTAAATCCAAATGCACAAGAGTTATTAACTCAAAAGGGAATTTGGAAAGATGAGTACCACTCAAAAACAATTGATAAAGTAATTGACAATGAGTATGATTTAGTTGTAACTGTATGTGATCATGCAAATGAGACTTGTCCAATGTTCCCCAAAGCTACTAAAGTAATTCATGTTGGATTTGAAGATCCAGATGGAAAAGGTTTTGATGCATTTGAAGCTACATATGCAGAAATTGAAGAAGTGTTATTACCAAAAGTAGTAGAAGCTTTAGCATAGATTTTAAAAGGGGTTAATTCTCCTTTTATTTTCTATTCATATATTTAATTTGATGTATGAATAGAGAAAGGATAGTTTATGAAAAAGACTTTTGTTTTACTGTTTTTAGTTTCATTAGCTCTAAATGCATCAATGTATGATTTAAAGCCTATAAAAGTAAGTGAAAATATAGATTGTTTTATAGGAGATTTTAATCCTCCAATGAAAAGTAATAAAGGTTTTGTATCAAATGTTTGTACAGTTGATACTGGTGATTTTGTAGTGGTAATTGAACCTGGACCTACATATAACTTTGCAAAAGAGTTAAATGAGTTTATCAAAAAAAGATATAACAAAAAAGTTAGTTTTGTAATTGCTACAAACTTTCATGATGATAGATATACGGGAGCTTCTTTTTACAAAGAGAAAAATATACCTATTATCGCCCATGAAACTATTATAAAAGAGCTTGAAGAGAATCCTGATAAGTTTAATAGAATTCCAAGAGTTACTACAAAAGAAGAATACTCTAAATCTAAAGTTGTTCAACCTGATATTTTGACACAAGATAAGTATGTGATAAAAGGTAAGCAAAAAAATATTGAAGTTCTAAAGCTAAGCTCGGGGTCAAATTCAGTTTCTGATGTAGCAGTATATGTACCAAGTGAGGATTTTGTTTTTGCTGGAAATATTGTATTTAATGGAAGAATGATTAAATATGGTAAATACTCAAATGTTGATAATTGGATAGAAGCTTTAGAAAAACTTGAAAAAATGAATGTGAAATATGTAATGGGTGGTCATGGAAATGAGTTTGATAAGAACTCATATAAACCAACATTAGAGTATTTAAAGATTCTAAAATCAAGTGTTAGTAAGGCTTACGAAGAAGAGATTGATAGAGAAGAAGTTTATAAATATGTGGATGATAAAAAGTTTTCATATTTAAAACACTATAAACAAATAGCACCTGGAAATGCTAAGACTTATTATGACCACTTAGAGTGGGAATAAGACTAGATAATTTGGCTAAAATTACTAAATATATAAAATTGAATGATTTATAAAAGGAAAAAAATGAAAACATTAAAAATTTATGACCCAGCTATGTGTTGCCCAACTGGTGTTTGTGGAACAGATGTAGATACAAGATTAGTTCAACTTGCTAATTTTTTGACAACTTTAGATAAAAGTAAATTTGAAGTTAGTAGATATGGTTTAACTACTGAGCCTGGTGAGTATGTAAGTAATAAAGAAGTTGCTAGAATTTTAAATGAAGAGGGTGTTGACTCACTGCCTCTATTTTTTGTAGATGATGAGTTAGTTTTCAAAGGTGACTATCCTGCTGTTCCTGAACTATCATCAAAACTTGGACTTGCTTCCTTTGTAGCGAAGTTTTAGTATGAAAAGTTTAGTTAAAAAAATCCCTCAGTTTTTATTTTTTACAGGAAAGGGTGGAGTTGGTAAAACTTCTATGTCTTGTACAATTTCACTTGCACTTGCAAATGAAGGTAAAAAGGTTTTATTAATCTCAACTGACCCAGCATCAAATCTTGATGAGGTATTAAATACTAAACTAGCTTCTACTCCAACTGTTGTAAATGGTGTTGAAAACTTATGGGCTATGAATATTAATCCAGTTGTAGCAGCTCAAGAATATAAAGAGAAAATGGTAGGACCATATAGAGGTATTTTACCAGATACTGCAATTGAGCAAATGGAAGAGCAGTTAAGTGGTGCTTGTACTGTTGAAATTGCTGGATTCAATGAGTTCTCTAAATATGTAGGAGATGAGAATATTATCTCTAAATATGATCATATTATTTTAGATACAGCTCCTACTGGACATACTTTAAGACTTTTATCTCTACCTGCTGCTTGGAATGATTTTATTGCAGATAATCAAACTGGAAGTTCATGTTTAGGACCAGTTTCAGGTCTTGCAGAGTATAAAAAACTATATGATAATGTAGTTGAAAACTTAAAAAATGAAGATAAAACACTTCTTATTTTAGTTTCAAGAGCTGAGAAACTATCACTTATTGAAGCAAATAAAGCTAGCTTGGAGCTTGAAACACAAGGTATGAAAAATCAACATTTAGTTATAAATGGTGTGTTTAAAAGTGATGATGAAGATGAAATTGCAAAAGCATTCTCTTCTAAATCACAAGAAGCACTTAACTCTATTCCTGAGCACCTTAATACTTTAGAGCATACAAGAGTTGGCTTTTATCCAAAAGGTGTTGTAGGAATAGAGAGTTTAAAAGCTATTGCAAATGAAGAGATTGCTAAAGAGTTTGAAGGAGCAAATGAAGAGCTTGAAAAAGCTCTTATTGATACATTAGATGGGATAAACTCTTGGGATGAGTTGATTGATTCTTTTGAAAAAGATGGAAATGGTTTGATTATGACTATGGGGAAAGGTGGTGTTGGTAAAACAACTATTGCTTCAATGATTGCATATAAACTTTCATCAAAAGGCCATAAAGTAATTCTTTCAACTACAGATCCAGCTGCTCACTTAGAGTATATGACTTCAAGTAATGATAATTTAGTGATTGAAAAGATTGATCCAAAAATTGAAACAAAAAGACATGTGGATTCTGTAATTGCTAAAAATGAAGGGAAGTTATCAAAAGAGGATATGGCTTTATTAAAAGAGGAATTAAGCTCTCCTTGTATTGAAGAAATTGCTATTTTTGAAGCTTTTGCTAAAACTGTAAATAAAGCCCAAGATGCTTTTGTAGTTCTTGATACAGCACCAACAGGACATACTTTGCTTTTACTTGATGCTTCAAATGCTTATCATAAAGAGGTACTTAAAAACTCAAATTCAGAAGATGAAGAGTTGACAAAATTACTTCCAAGAATAAAAGATGAGAAGTTTACAAAAATTCTACTTGTAGCACTTGCTGAAGCTACTCCTACTCATGAAGCAAAAGACTTGCAAGAGGATTTAAAAAGAGCTGGTATTAATCCATATGCATGGGTTGTAAACAGATCTTTTGCAAAAACTTCTACATCTAATAATCTTCTTTGCCAAAAAGGTTTAAATGAGATAAAATATATTAATGAGATAAAAAATGACTTATCAAACAGATTAGTTATATCACCTTGGATTGCACAAGAGATTGATCAAAATTATGTTTTTGATAAGTTAACTTAGCTAAGATAATATTACTAAAGGAGTAAAGATGAAGTTTTATGAACATTCTAATAAGAGTATGAAAAAACAGCTTCTTTACCCTATTATTGCTATTACTATTTTAATGACAATAATTATATATAATTTTCTTATTTCAAAAAATGAAGAAAATATTGTTACTTCAACTGTAAACTTCTCTAAAAATTCACTAAACCAATATAAATATTTAAGACAGTACTATAACAATGAAATAGTAACTGTTTTATCTAATTATTCAAATGCTGAAATTGATATTCATGCTCATAGAAAAGAAGGAACTATTCCTCTTCCTGCAACAATGGTTCAAGAGCTAAGTGCATATATCAATAAACAAAATTTAGGAATGGAAATAAAGTTTTATAGTAACTACCCATTTCCTGGAAGAGATGATAGAGTCCTAGATGAGTTTGAAAAAAAATCAATAGCATTTCTTGAACAGAATGTTGATAGTGTTTATTATAATAGAGAAGTTTATAATGGTAAGGATTCTGTGAGAGTATCAATTGCAGATGTCTTCTCAGATATGTCATGTGTAAACTGTCACAATGCTATGTATAACTCACCCAAAAAAGATTGGAAATTAAATGATGTAGGTGGTGTATTAGAGATGGTTATTACTATTGATGATGTAGTTGCTCAGAACAAGAATAATACTTTTCATACTACTTTGATAATATTCTCATTTTTAGTATTGCTTTTAGTTTTAATATATGTTTTACTAAACAATCAAATATTAAAACCATTAAATAAAATCATTGAACATATTTTAAAAATAAAAGATGGAAAACTTGATGAAAAGTTAAATATACAAAAAAATAATGAGTTAGATATTCTGTCTTTAAATATTGATAAAATGAGTGACAGCCTAAGAGAAACAATTGTAACTTTAGAGAAAACAAAAAATGATTTAGAAGACTCAAACTATGAACTTGAAATTTCACTAGATAATTTAAAAGATACACAGGATAAGTTAATTGAAGCAGAAAAGATGGCATCTTTAGGAACTTTAGTTGCAGGTGTTGCACATGAAGTAAATACACCTATTGGAATAGGTCTTACAGGTGCTAGTCACTTTTTACAAGTAACTAATGATCTGCGAATTAAATATGATGAAGAAAAAATGAGTCAGGATGATTTTGAGAGTTATTTAGCAGAGAGTTTAGAGATAGGAAATTTAATATATTCAAATCTTCAAAGAACAGCAGATTTAGTAAAAAGCTTCAAACAAGTATCAGTTGATCAAGTAAGTGAAGAAAAAAGAGAATTTGATTTAAAAAGATATATTAATGGACTTTTACTAAGTCTTAGTAGTATCACTAAAAAGACAAATCTAAAAATTCAAGTTGATATTGATGATAAAATCATCTTAGATTCATATCCAGGAGTTTTATCTCAAATTATTACAAATCTTGTAATTAACTCTAAAATGCATGCTTTTGAAGAGGAAGATGAGGGTTTAATAAATATAAAATCTGAAGACTTAGATAAAAAAATAAGAATTATATATACTGATAATGGAAAAGGGATTAGTGAAGAAAATCTTAAAAGAATTTTTGATCCATTTTTTACTACAAATAGAGTAAAAGGTGGTACGGGACTTGGTCTACACGTACTTTATAACCTTGTCTCTTCAAAACTTAAAGGGACAATAGTTTGTAATAGTGTAGAGAATGTGGGGGTTGAATTTATTGTAGAATTTCCTAAAAGGGCTACATAAATAATGAAATTTTTTTGCTATAATAGTTAAAATATATAATAAAGCTAGTGTATGCAATAATATTATATAATTATAAATGTAACAGAAATAATGAGTAGGTAAACCTATGGCTAATATGAATTTTTTTAAAAATAATGATGACCAAGACAATAAAGATATTGATAGCTGGAAAATATTAATAGCAGATGATGAGTCAGATGTTCATAGATTAACAAAAACAGTATTAAAAAACTTTACATATAAAGATAAAAAACTTGAGTTTCTAAGTGCTTATAGTGGTGAAGAGACTATTAGAATTTTAGAAACTAATGAAGACGTAGTGTTAGTACTGCTTGATGTTATTATGGAAACAGATGATGCTGGTTTACAAGTAACTAAAAAAATTAGAGATGAATTACATAACAATTTTATTCAAATAGTTTTAAGAACAGGACAACCTGCTGATGTTCCAGAAGCAGAAGTTGTAAAAAACTATGAAATAAATGACTATAAAGAAAAAACTGAACTTACTTCAAATAAACTAATGACTACATTAGTAACTGCAATTAGATCATATGAAAATATTAAAGAGCTTGATAAATCTAAACATGAAATTGATGATTTAAATTATGAACTAAATCAACTGTTAGAGTCTTTCGATGAAAATGTAATTGCATCAAAGACAGATACCTACGGAAGAATGACTTATGTTAGTAAAGCTTTTTGTGAATTGTCTGGATACACTAAAGAAGAGCTTTTAAATAAAAATCAAAACATGTTAAGTTCTGGGAATACTTCTAATGAATTGTATGAGGATTTATGGGAAACTATTAAAGACGGTAGAACTTGGAGAGGGGAGATAGAGGATAAGGATAAAAATGGTAATTTTTATTGGTTATACTCAATAATTAGTCCAAAATATGATAGGAATGGCAATTTTATAAACTATACATCTATTTCTCAAAATATTACTTCTCAAAAGCATATAGAAGATGCAAATAGAAAAATCGAAATATTAAATCAAGAAATAGAAGAGACTCAAAAAGAGGTAGTATTTAAAGTTGGTGCAATTGCTGAAACAAGAAGTAAAGAGACTGGAATGCACGTAAAAAGAGTGGCTCAATATTCAAAACTACTTGCTTTATATTATGGATTAAATGAAAAAGAATCAGAACTTCTAAAACAAGCAAGTCCTATGCATGATATTGGGAAGATTGCTATTCCAGATTCTATTTTAAATAA
>Ga0209379_10000835_pt1 | contig 22361 bp, 16 predicted proteins | sample tdDd001_FD_187124 | JGI IMG/M metagenome (GOLD analysis project Ga0209379, IMG submission 187124) | Marine sediment microbial communities from the Atlantic coast under amendment with organic carbon and nitrate - tdDd00.1 (SPAdes)... | ecosystem: Environmental > Aquatic > Marine > Coastal >...
ATTACTTTACCTACGGCACCAATGACTCTTCCATTACGAGTAATGGGCACACGGTTGGCGACCATTTTATTCCCCCGTATATACTGTACGTCGTTTAATTCTGGTATACCTGATTCTATTACTCTATGCATTCGGGTATTTTCAATGACATCAGTTACATGTTTTCCTTCCGCTGTCATATCTTGATTAAAATTCTTATAAGCCTGACTCATACGGGTTATGATCCCATTTTCGTCAACCACTACGACCCACTCGTCAAGGGTATTCATCAAAACATCTAATACATCATAATAACTTGAATCTACCATCTTCTTTGCTTTTAATTTTTGATGGGTCACTAAATCATTAAAGACACAACAAACTAAGGCATCTTGGTCTGAGAAATCTAGTGGAAATGTTGAAACAACAAAAGTTTGATTACCATGAACTTCATGAGAATCACTCGTGAAAATCTTTTTTTCTAAAGCATCACAAAATCCTAAATAAGGCAGTTTGTACTTAACATTCACAGATTTAAGTTGGTCCTGTGACATACCTAATAGTTCACATGCTCTTGTATTCGCATGAAGGACATGTCCGTCCCCTTGAACACAAATAACACCTTCGCTTACATGTTCAACCACTGCATCTAAACCTTTGTTCCAAATCCTATCCATATGAAATCCCCCCAAGTCGTATTATCTACTACCCTAATACCTTGCAAGATTCGTACCATCTAATTTTTTGTACACTTTTCTGTGCATTTGTAGCTATATGCCTATTTTAAGCCTATCATATGTCCAATTCTTTGTCACAAAATTAAAAGTGACATGTCTATTTTTTGGACATGTCACTTACTTGGACTTTCATTTATTGTTTTTAATGTGACTTAGGACTTATAAGACCACGCCACCATCAACACTTAATACTGTGCCTGTTACAAAACGGGCTTCATCTGATGCTAGGTACAAAAATGCATTTGCGATATCATCCGGTTGGCCAAGGGTTCTAAGTGGCGATTTACCACGCATCATGTCCAGTACTTTCTCAGGCATTTTTTCAGTCATTGGGGTCATTATAAATCCAGGAGCAACTGCATTCACTCTGATTCCTTTTTTGCCAAGTTCTTTTGCCCAAGTTTTAGTCATGCCAATGACTCCCCACTTAGCCGCTGCATAATTGGTTTGACCAAAGTTACCATAAATACCTACAACACTTGAAGTATTCAGAATCACACCGCCACCATTTTCAATCATGGCTTTTGCAGCGGACTGGGCTACATTGTACACCCCTTTAAGGTTTACATCAATCACACGGTCCCATTCATCTTCACCCAGTTTTACTAAAGTATTGTCAGCAGTAATGCCAGCATTGTTAACTAAACAGTCTAACTTGCCACACTGGTTAACAACCTGAGTAATAACCGTGTCAACCTCATCACGCTTGGTCACATTAACAGGCATACCAATAGCTTTGCCCCCTTGGCTCTTTATTTCTTCAACAGCCTGTGTTACTGCCTCGTCATTTAAATCACAAATTACAACCGTTGCACCTTCTTCAGCAAATCTCTGGGCTGTTCTAAAACCAATACCTCTTGCACTCCCTGTAACAATTGCTACTTTATCTTTTAATCTCATGGATCTCACCTTTCAACTTAGTTAACTTACACGTTTGGATTTTCAACAATTACAGAAGTACCTTGACCTCCACCTATACAAAGGGTTGCCAATCCATACTGGGTGGATTGTTTCTTCATTTCGTGAAGAAGTGTAGTCAAAATACGCGCACCGCTTGCACCAATCGGGTGTCCAAGTGCTATGGCTCCCCCGTTGACATTTACACGGCTAGCATCTAAACTCAGATCTCTTACAACAGCTATAGACTGGGCTGCAAAGGCTTCATTGGCTTCGATAAGTCCTAGGTCCTCTACAGTTAACTCAGCTCTTTCAAGTGCAATTTTTGTTGCCGGTACTGGACCGTACCCCATAATAGCTGGGTCAAGTGCTTCAGATCCATACGATTTAATAACAGCCAGTATAGGCAGATTGTTTTTCTCTGCAAATGAGCGTTCCGCAAGTACTAACATAGATGCACCATCATTAATACCAGATGCATTTCCCGCAGTTACGGTCCCTTCTTTTTTAAATGCTGGTCTAAGCTTTTGTAATGACTCTAAGGTTGCATCATTTCTAGGATATTCATCTGTATCAACAACCATCTCTTTTCTCTTGTGTTTTACTGTTACAGGCACAATTTCATCTTTAAAACGATCAGACGCCATAGCTTGTGCTGCTTTCATCTGGCTATGTAAAGCAAATGCGTCTTGTTCATCTCTTGAAATGTTCCACCTCTGTGCTATGTTTTCAGCAGTAATCCCCATATGATAATCATTAAAAGCATCCATTAATCCGTCTTTGATCATGGTATCTTCCATAGATACATGACCCATTTTTGCACCCCATCTTGCCTTGTTCATAACATAAGGGGCATTTGACATACTTTCAGTGCCACCAGCCAGGACAACATCAGCGTCACCTAATCGAATAAATTGAGCCGCCATACTCACGGTTCTAAGACCTGAGCCACACAATTTGTTTATCGCCATAGCAGGAACTTCATGTGGCAGCCCAGCTCCAATAGCAATTTGTCTTGCAATGTTTTGACCTAGACCTGCTTGAAGTATGTTTCCAACCAATACTTCACTTACCATGTCTACCTTTACATTTCCACGTTCAAGTGCTGCTTTTGCTGCAATAACACCCAAATCTACTGCACTTAGTGTTGAAAGTTTCCCACCAAAGCTACCAATGGGTGTACGAACAGCACTAATAATAACCACTTCTCTCATTTAAATCCTCCTGTATAGTCTTTTAGACAAATTAGATTTACATATTAATAGAGCAAAAGTGATGCCAACTTTTCCAAACTTGGTACAATCGTCTATTTTCAACACTCATGGCCTTTCTTACATCTATTTATAAGGAACGTTTCTTTTTTTCTTGTGTTCAGAATTCATGACATGTCAAACTTTTAGACGGTTTTGGGCATAAAAAAAGCACCTCCTGTAAAAGAGATGCTTCTAATTCATCATATATTATTTAGTAAAGATTTCAGGATTCTCGCACCAAGTTAAAAGTGTGTCTTTTTTCTCAGCCGGAACATAGCCTCTGTCAATTGCAATGGGTAGAAGTGTTTTATAATCTGTCAGTGTTTCAAAAGCTACTTTGGCTTCTCCAAAACGATTCTCCATTTTAGTGAAGTTATAGTTGAATATACCGAAGACTTTCACAACTTCAGCTCCCGCTTCTTGAAGGGCTTCAACTGCTTTTAGTGAACTTCCCCCTGTTGAAATAAGATCTTCGATCAAAACAACCTTATCACCAGGTTTAATCACACCTTCAATTTGATTCCCTTTGCCATGGCCTTTTGAGGTGCTGCGTACATAAACCATAGACTTATTCATACGGTCCGCAACCCAAGCTGCATGTGGAATACCAGCAGTTGCAGTTCCTGCAATAACGTCTACTTCAGGGAACTGGTCCATAATGCGCTCAGCAAATCCATCAGCAATGGTGCTTCGTACTTCTGGGTAACTGATCGTCAGTCTATTATCACAGTATATAGGAGATTTTATTCCCGATACCCAAGTAAACAGATTGTCTTCATCCACAATACTTACAGCCTTGATGTCCAGTAGCATACCTGCAATCTTTTCATTCAACATATTCATTTTCCTCCTCAGGGTCTCTGAGGATGAGGCCACTTGCCCCATCCCTTTTCAGTCTCACAGGACTGAGTTTAAAGGTTTTGAGCTTCGCTCAATTTATAATTATTATCGAATACCGCCTTCAGTATAGTAGTTACCTGCATTCCAAAGTAAGTATTCGTTAATGCCGTTATCTTCAAGTGCTCTGATTTGAGCCTCTACTTCAGCAGGACCATAACGAATATATCCTGGCACCCATGGTGCAGTAAAGTCTTGAATCCAAGGTCTTAGTGTTGCTGGTGTATCTACATGGTTGTCACGTTCAATGGCATCTTTAATCCCTCTATCAATTGTTTCATAAGGGAATGCGTCTGGAACGCTTAGTCCATAGTTACCTGGGCCATAGTGGCTTGGGTACATCATCGGACACATAATATCAACAACATTGGTTAAAGCTTCCCAGTGTTGACCAATGCCAACATCATTTTGAGCTGAAGCAACCCAGCCAAATACGTCAGCTGATACATATACTTCCTTAGCTGAAATTTGCTCATAAGCATACTTCAAGAACTTCTGTATCGCTTCAGGCTTAGATTCATCTAAATGATTACGATAATCTAAACTGCTATCTAGTTTACCACCACCAGACGCAGGGAAACGAACGTAGTCAAACTGAATTTCATTAAAGCCCCATTCAGCGGCTTCTAGTGCAACACCAACATCATAGGCCCATAGGTCTCTGTCATATGGAGATGCCCAACGTACACCATCTTTACTTTGGTATACTTCACCTGTTGATCGTCTTAGAATCGCTTTATCTGGATTGTCTTTAGCGTATCTTGGCGATTTAAAAGTTACAATACGTGCAATGGTATAAATGTTGTTTTCTTTAAGCTTTGCCATTAGAGCTTCCATATCTTTGACATGGACTCTGTTATTTGCTGAAGGGCTGTATTTTGCAGCAGCTTCAGAATAGAAAAGCATATTGCCATTGTCATCTTTTACATCAATAACAAAGGCGTTAATTGCAGAACGGTTGGCAAGAGCAATCAAATCATCTAATCTCTTATGATTTGCAATATGGCCAGAAACATAGATGCCTTTGGCTTCTACATATGGATTGTTTTCATAACTTTCCACTTTAGTCTGAGGCTCATAGTCTACATTGTCATATGTTCGAGCAATCATATCTTGGCGACGGCTTGTCACTTTTTTAGCTTCAACCCATCCCAAAGTATCTAAATCTTCATAATTATATTGGATTTGATACCATTTGTCTACACCTGATTCATCTTGAAGACGGTCTGCAACATAAATTTGCTGGCTCATTTCTAATTTAAGCAGAGCCTCTCCACCTTCTGATGATGCATAAACAGGTGTCCCTGATTTTTTAATGAAATATGTATTGGCCGCAATTTCTGCTAATCGCTCAGCTTCTGCCTGGTCTTTAACCAGTCTTAGCTTTTCCATTTCCATCTCATTCAGGTACGTATCAAAAGCGCTTCTGACTGTTGCCAGCTGCGCTTCTTCTTCTTGTAACTTGATTTTTAATTCTTGTGCTGCTTTTTCAGCTTCTGCAACCGCTAGTTTTTGAGCCGCTGCTGTATCTGACATATATTTGCCCCCGGCGATCAGTCCTACAAGTAGGACTGCGCCGATGAGCAGGTATTTCTTATTCATAGGTCACCCCGTCGTTTTTATTTCGCCTGTATTATTGGCTCTAATCGATTACCACCACAGACGCTTCACCTAGGACAACCCAGTCATATAGGAACTTTGCGTGACTTGTGATGTTTCTTACGCATTTGTGTGAGAGTGGAATCGTTCCCAATGAGCCCATATATTCTATGTGACCTGGGTCCACTCGATCAACAATACGTGATTCTGTTATTTGCTCTTGGATGATATTACCTTCTTCATCCTTCAGCTCGTCCTGAATGACAAATGTCTGGCGAATAATCTTATAGTTTACTGGCACGCCGTGTACAAATGCACCCCCGTTAAATCGAAGTGCGTACGGAGCGTAACCTGCAATTTCTTTTGTGATATCATCTCGATACCTAAAGTAGTCCCTCTTATTAATAATTTGATAACTACCTGGTATAGTTGGTTCTTTGTACTTTGTATCTGCCCCAGTTGTAGCATATGAGTAAGAAATTAAATGCCACATGCCATCGCGATACTCAAAAATCCCTTCATTCTGGTTTTCGATATCAACAACAATGACTTGCTTTAAGTTTTCTATTCCATTACGACGGGTTACATACCGTTTAGGCACGTAATACTCTCCTTCGTAATCATATGCGTTCACTTTATAAAACTTACCTGCGTCTTCAAGAATAGCAAGAAGAATACCATCTTGCATATATCTCATATTGTGTGAGTTCCAGTCCGGTGCATGATATGCTGGTGCCCCTTGATATCTTGGTACACCATAATCATCTACCTTATATGCACCTTTATAAAGTGGTGCACGTCCATTAGAATCTCCTACGTTGTAGATATAGCCCGTATCTGTTGCATCTACAGCAACTTTCAGATCTGTGATTTTTTCAAACATATGATTGAATCTAAATGCACGTCTGTTGACGATTGGAGCGAAGACATATCCATAAACCTTCTCATCGTTTTCCCACCAAAAGATTTTAAACCATTTGTTAGAATCAGATTTTCCATAATATTTGCCTTCAACCGCTTCAACCAGTGAGAACTTGTCTCCGTAATATCCACGTCTGATAACATCATACTCAGTGGTCGGACCACTACGTATGTTCACAGACCCACTTAAAACAACAATATAGTGTGCGTTAATCCAGTAATCTGTATAATCTAAATCGAGAATTAATCCTTCTGGCAATGATGCGTCATAACGTTCCATGACCAGATGCCCATCATCATTTAAATCCAGCTGTGATACAATTTTCTTCTCTTCTTCGACAGTTTCAACCTCTTCTGAAGGAGTTTCTTCTTTAAAATCAATAATAATGACTTCAGTTGTTCCTTCTTCTGTCTCCTCTACTGGATCAAGTGAAGCAAATTCAATATCCCTAGCAAAGGACACTGCCGACCCACTAAAAGATGAAAACACTAGGCTAAATGCCAATAAAACAACCAAAACATTCCATAGTCTGTTTCGTCTCATAATAACACTCCTCAGACTACATGGTTAGGCAGATTGATGTGTTCTAGAATGTGTAGTAGCCACCAATAAAGTGGTTTTCAGGAATTTCATACTTCCCAGCATCCGCAATATCATCTGAATTCCAGTGGCCTGGTAATCCATTATCATGCATAGCTACTTCGAAGTAAATCATAGCAATACCTGCTTCCACTTCTTCTGCACGATCGTCAACACGATCATCACGTTCCATAACAAGAACGATCTTTGTGCCATCAAGAATAAAACGCCAAGGTTGACGATTACCCCAAGATGGAGCCATTCTCATGTAGTAAAATACTTGGTCATATCCACGTTTGTGCAGTTCACTTGCGTCAACTGCTGCGCCCCACTTCTTAAGGTAAGATATTTCATCAATCGATAAACGATTGCTAACAGGCTCTTTAGAATACTCAGAATCAATGTTAGGATACCCTAAATCAGTTAGTGGTGACACACTGCCATCCATATTTGTATCATAGATGTGTGCCAATCTTGGTTCATACTTTGCATGTCCAAGTGCAATTAAACCAATAACCATCTGATCTGATTCAATTTCTAAAAGCTCTTTAATCTTATCGCTTTGGTCAACACCATCAATCCAGCATGTACCAATATCATGTTTAGTTACATTTAGGATGATGAATTCACCAGCGTAACCCGCTGCTTTGTATGCATTTTCTGATGCAGATGCCATTACAAGCAGATAGTGAGGTGCTTTGATCATAACACCTGAATAACCTGCTACACCGTCTAATTTAGAAGCAACGTCATCGCCATCTTCTAATAACTTAAACGACACATCCGTTTTTTGAGATAGTTTAGGATATGTATCACAATAGCTCATCACTTGCTTTAGATCTTGACTTGATAATGCTTTCTCTTTGTATTCTCTCACAGAGCGTCTTTTCTCCATGATCTTTAGCATCTTCATAATCAGTTCCCTCCTATAATTAAGCCCTCTTCCGAACAAAATATCATCTTTCTAATTATAGCACAGGTCTATTTATTCTATGCCCTGAGATCGTTACATTTTTATGACAAAACCTGCATTATTTTTAATAAGATACCCCATATAAGTGGTCTTTTATCATTTAAGGCATTTACGTAAATTATTTGTAACACCTTATCCAGTAATCTCCAATATTTAGAGGCTTTTCTTTGATTTATGCGTGGTTATTCATGGAAAGGGTAAAAATTCTTAAAAAGGAGGCGACATACTATGAAAGTACATTTTTTAGGTGCAACGGGCGAAGTCACTGGGAGTAATTTTTTAATCGAAACGGAGTCTCATAAGTTCATTATAGATTGTGGTTTATTTCAAGGACCGGCCCCAATACTGGCATTAAATGCAGAAGATTTTTCTTATGACCCTTCCGAAATTGACTTTGCAATACTTACACACGCGCACATCGACCACTCTGGACGACTTCCTTTGCTTGTAAAACGCGGGTTTCACAATAGAATTTACTGTACCCGGCCCACTGCAGACTTAGCTGATATTCTATTAAAAGACAGTGGTAAAATCAACGAAGCTGAAGCAGCTTGGGAAAATAAAAAACGCGAACGTGCGGGTTTAGAACTAATAGAACCTCTTTTCACCATGGATGACTCTATTGTAGCTATCCAGTATTTAAATCCAGTTAACTATAATGTGGAAATCGAACCCGCTCCTGGAATAAAGTTTATATATCGAGAGGCAGGTCATTTGTTAGGCTCAGCAAGTGTAGAACTCTTTATAACCGAAGAGGGAAAAACAAAACATTTGGTCTTTTCTGGTGATCTTGGAACAGGCAAAAATCAATTATTACCGAATCCCGATGTAATTCAAAAGGCAGATTATGTTTTTATGGAGTCTACATACGGCGGACGCCACCATCAGAATATGGAAGCACGCGGTGCAAATGTAGCCCTCGCTATTATCGAAGCTGTCAAAAGGGGCGGAACCGTTATTATACCGGCTTTTGCTGTGGGTAGAACCCAAGAAGTACTTTTTGAATTAAAAAACTTTATGAATACACATGCGGAGGGTGCTCAAATTAACAAAGTTCCAATTTATATTGACAGCCCCCTAGCTATTGATGCAACAGCCATCTTTAAAAAAAACTACGAGTACTTTAAAAAACCAATTACAGAAATCTTTGAATCTGGCGCAAATCCAATAGAGTTTAAAAACTTGAGAATTGTTAAAGATATGGAAACGTCCATTAAACTCAACAAAGACGGTCAACCAAAAGTTATTATATCTGCAAGTGGCATGTGTGATGCAGGGCGTATTAGACATCACCTTAAACATAATCTTTGGAAGGATTCAACTTGTGTAATCTTTGTTGGTTATCAGGGTGAAGGTACTTTAGGCCGTAAAATTTTAGACGGTGAACCTTCTGTTGAAATATTAGACGAAACCATTGCAGTATCTAGTCGAATTATACGTATAGAAGGTTTTTCAGGACATGCTGATGAATCTCAACTCATGCACTGGTTGTCTTCTATTAAAGGAGTCAAAAAAGTCTATCTCAACCACGGCGAAGCTCTCGCTGTAAATGCACTATCAAAGGCAATCACTGAAAAATTGAAAGTTGAAGTCAATGCACCAGCTGCTGGAGACTGTATTGAACTCTAAAAGAACAATAATCCAGCTTTAATTGAGCTTTAAATCTAGTTTTAAGTATAATTTTAGTTATTAATTCATATGTAGCCATATCTTCAATTAAAGGATATGGCTATACCTATGTTGTTCAACTATAGTATTTTCTAAGTGTGCCTTATATATGTGCCTTTTAAATGGAGCAATCAAAATATAGTTGCAACTGCAACCATTTTGATGTATTATATTAGTTGCGCCTACAACTATATTGGAGGATACTTATGAAACGTAGAAGAATTGGTAAACACATTTCCATCGCATATCGATTTGCCATGGTTTTTTTTAAGAATAAAATGGCCGAGTTAGGTTTACACCAGAGTCACCACTCAGTCCTAATAACTTTATATAAAAACGAAGGGATCTCACAGGAATCCTTAAGCAAGCTGCTTAAAGTAGACAAGGCAACTATTACACGTTCTATAAAAAAACTTGTTGAAGATGGATTTATTGAACGAAAACAAGATGTGAACGATAAAAGGTCCTATTTGCTCTTTGTTACAAAGAAAGGTCGAGACATAGAACCCTCGATTTTGGATATGTTTAAAGAGTGGAATGATATCGCATTAGAAGGTTTTAATGATGAGGAAGTAGAACAGGCGGTTCAACTTATGGAACGCATTAGCCAAAATGTTCTTAACCACCATTATGCTGGGGATCTAAAGCAACACTGTATTGAAAGAGAGGAATATCATAATGAGTCAAAATAATGACAGAAACGAGATGCTTGGAAATGAGAAAATTTCCAAGGTCCTAACAAAACTTTCTCTACCTGCAACCATTGGTATGATGGTAAATGCCCTGTACAATGTTGTAGATACCATTTTTATTGGGCGGGGTGTTGGATCTGTAGCCATTGGTGGACTTGCTATTGCCTTTCCTATTCAAATGTTTATCATGGCAATTGCTCAAATGATCGGTATCGGTGCCGCTTCAGTCATTTCTAGAAGTTTAGGTGCTGGTGATGTTGAAAAAGCTGATAATACCGCTGGTAACGCATACATATCAATCATTGCTATAGCCATTGTTACCGTCGCTCTTGGACTTACTTTTATTGATCCTTTACTCAGAATCTTTGGCGCTTCTGACACGCTACTTCCATACGCTAAAGAATATATGCAAGTCATTTTTATTGGCTCTGTTTTCTTCATGTTTGCCGTTGCGTCAAACAACCTCATACGTGCAGAAGGTAATGCCTTTGTTGCCATGATGTCCATGATAATTGGTACAGGACTCAATATTGTGCTTGATCCGATTTTCATATTTTTACTGGACATGGGTATTCGAGGTGCAGCACTTGCCACGATTATTTCACAGTTCTTCTCCTTCGTCTTTGTTATGATTTACATTTACAGTGGTAAAAGCCAGCTTAAGGTTAAACCCCACCATCTTAAACCTAATTTGGACCTCCTCAAAGAAATATTCACCGTTGGGGCGCCTGCATTTGCACGACAAGTTGGTGGAAGTGTTTTATCTATTGTCTTAAATAATTCACTTGGTTTTTACGGTGGAGATATGGCCATTACAATTTTCGGTATGATAAACCGCCTACTCATGTTCATCTTTATGCCACTCTTTGGTGTGGTTCAAGGTCTTCAACCTATTGCAGGCTTTAACTACGGAGCCAAAAAGTATGACCGCGTCATTGAAGTTATAAAGATCTCCATAAAATACACAACGGTCTACACTATTGTGGGTTGGGCCATTGCTCAAGTCTTTGCACCTTTTTTCCTGGGTATCTTTACAAGTGAAACAGATGTTGTCCAGGCGGGTATACCAATACTAAGGCTAGTGGTATTAGCCATTCCAGTAATCAGTGTTCAAATAATTAGTTCAGCAATCTTCCAAGCCTTTGGTAAAGCAAAACCTGCTATGATTCTGTCCTTACTGAGACAATTCATTATGTTAATACCTATGGTGTTGATTTTCCCACGTTTCTTTGGTATTTGGGGCATTTGGGCAGCCTTTCCGCTTTCAGATTTCTTAGCAACCCTAGTAACACTTGTTTTGCTCCGAACTGAAATGAAGGAACTTAAGGCCCTTGATAAAAATAATGAAGTTGCAGTTTAATCTGAAAAACAAGAAAGTTATACTTGCAAAACAAAGTACTAATATTAATGATTTAAAATAAAAAAGGATGTTGCCATTGTGATTAAAACATAGGCAACATCCTTATTTTTAGTAAACTAATACTTTTATCTAGAAAATTATAACTTCATCATACTTCAACGAAACATTCCAATGAGTTAAAAGTTCTTAGTTATATTTTATTTTTTCAAGAAAGAGTCCATTTGCAGGCGCTGTTGTGCCACATTTAGCACGGTCTTTTGCTGCGATAAGCGAAGGAATAACTTCAGGTTTTCTATTCCCAAGTCCGATGTCTATTAGTACACCTACCATACGGCGGACCTGATTGTGTAAGAAACCTTCTCCTGCAACTCGAATAAATACTTTTTCTTCTTCTTGTTCTACGTGAACACTTGTTACTTTGCGGACCATAGATTTTTTCTTCGCCTTTGCTGACGTGAATGTTGTAAAGTCATGTTCACCCACAAACAAGGCTGCTGCTTGACGCATTGCCTTTATGTCTAAAGACTCTCTTACAAGGGTATAGTATTGTCTCTGGAAGGGGTCTATTTTAGTTGCATTCCAAATTTGATATACATATGTTTTACCTGATGCATTGTATCTACAGTGGAACTTTTCTGAAGCCTCTGACAGCTCAAGAACCATAATATCCTCTGGTAAGTAACGGTTTAGTGCTTCAAGAAGATCTTTGCAGTCAAGAACTTCATCTAAGTGAAAACTCGCCACTTGTCCTCTAGCATGAACACCAGCATCTGTACGACTTGCTCCGAAAATTTCAATTTTCTTTTCAAGGAGTTTAGATAAAACACTTTCGATTTTACCTTGAACTGTTTTATCAGTGTCTCCAAGGCGTTGCCAGCCTTTGTATTTTGATCCATCGTACGAAATTACAAGTTTATAATTGAACATAATATTATTCCTTTCAGAAATTGGTACAGGCGGTCATTCCTGTGGTATAAGACCTTTAAAGGGAGGGATGACCATGATTGGACGTGTACTTACACTGTTAACTGCTACAAAGGAAATCACCTTAAAGGATGGTACTTCACTGAACACAGGTTATGATCAGTTTTCCTTTGTAGAGGTTGTCGACTATTTTTCTGGTGAGCAACTATCTGTTGATATTACTACCATTGGTGGTCACACCCCTAAACAAGATCCTACCTGCTTAAATCATCTACCACAAGACGATTTAAAGTATTATAAAGGGTTTATGGAAACTGAATCTCAAATGCTTTTGCCAATTGACTTAGACAGTTTAAGCGAAGAACAGCTTCACCAATATGTTGGACTTTTCATCCCAGGTGGATATGCCGCTATTGAAGAGTTTTGTTCTTCTCCAAGCGTTTATAAGCTCTTAAAGCACTTTCACACCCATCAAAAACCAATTGGGATTATTGGGGCTGGTGCTGCCGCTCTTATTCATAGTGAAATTCCATGGATATTCTCAAACTACAAAATGACATGTATTAATGGTGAGATTGAAGACCAACTAGAAGAACATTTACTCCATTCAAAACTACCATTTCATGTAGCCTATATTTTGGGCCAACTTGGAGGTCGAACTTCATTTGGAACTTCAATGGAAACCCATGTTGTTGAGTATAACGAACTCATTACTGCTCAAAACAAGTTCAGCGCATTTGACTTTGCAAAGCAATTTGCACTTAAAATCAAATACACTTTAAAAATTGCTAAGTAATTTATTTAATAAAGCTGTCGCCAACATAGGCGACAGCTTTTACAATACTTATAACTTGCTTCCCGTTAAATAAGACATGGACAGGTCTGAATCCTGTATTACCCAGTCTTTGTTCTGATACTTTCTCAATCCTTCAAACATAAGCTCAAAGTACTCTGCATAAAACTTTGACTCGTCTTCAGTTAAATGTCTTTCACTGTGTTTAAACATTAGGTGTAATTCTGAGCAATACTCTGTGTCAGACTTACACGGCATAAGTTGAATTCTCAAATCAAAACACTCTTTTGGATTAAATGTGTCTTTCCACTGAACATGTAGAAGTTTTTCTCTTTCAAAACTTACAATAAAACTTCCCGAAGTATCTAAACCATCCTCCGATTGAAGCACGTAAGGTCCATCTGCTTTTAATTTTACATTTGCAGTATAACCTGACCATTTGTTGATCATATCTGGATTTGTTAAAAACCGAAATGCGCGGCCTAGGTCACAGCTCAGTCGTGTTGACTTATGTACAAATTGCATAACAACCCCCGTATTTTGAAATCACAATGAAATACCTTGATACATTTTCACTACTCATCAATTATATCATTTGAGGGCACTATTACAAACTGCTGAAATGAATCGTTTAAAACATCTTTTAAGGCTGTAAATGGCACTTCAATTTCTGGATAACCGAATGCGTAGGGTGCGTACTCATACAACTGGAAGTAGAATACAATTCCAGTCTGAGTCAAATAAAACTGTGTATGGTCATTCACACCTTCAAATACAACATCATTATAAAATGCGTCTTTGTTGTCACGCATATAAACATCAATCGCAACATTAACCACTTCTTCAAAGGCTTCTTTTTCTGTATAGATTTGATCTAAAGTTAACTTTACACCCTCTTGTTTAGATAAAGTTACCGTTCTGCGTGTGTGATTTGGGTGAATACCATATTTGATGTATTCTGACTCTACTACATGAACATAAGGATACGCTTTATTGGGCTCTGCATATGTCCATGATATCCAGTAACTTAGCTGTTTTGCACCAATTGCCTTAAACTTAGCATCGGCTTGGAAATCACTTGTTTTTTCTTGAATAGACGCTCTAATCTCATCTTGGAGTGGGATCATCACATCGGTCCAAGCTTTATCTTCTGTAGCAATAAACTCAGGCCAGCTCCAGTCTGTATGTCCTTCAATCCAAAATGCATCACGAATAAACTGTCCATCATGACTGGTTAATAGGCCCTTGCCGGGGATCGTTGACAACTTCCATTCTGCATCAGGATTTTGACTAAGAATCAAAAGACTGTTCTTTTTTTCTTCCCCTAGTAAGAAACTCATATTTACAAATCTTTTTTGTGAATCATTCATGCTTTCAGAGATGACTAGATCTAAACCATCTAGGGAATACCCTACTGATTTTAACTGTTCCGGAGCAAGAAGCTGATTGTTATACTCAATCAAATTCCAATACTCAATTAAGTCCTCTGTGGTCTCTTGTGTAAAATAGTTTTCCAGAGACTTTCGCAGTGTTTCTATGTTTGTAAATGCCGTTTGTTTATAGTAGGGTTCATATAATCCGTCAAACTCAATGAGTTCTAGTCCCTCTTCATTCAGCTGACTATGTATTTCACTTAAAACGGTACATGCCTCAAGAACACCTTCTTTTATTTGGTCCGCTGGGATACTTCCAATACGATCATTCTCTATAACTTCTAATCCAGCATTTTCAGGTGGAATCAAAACTGTATCTGTTGGAATAGATGCATCTTGGTCTTGAGTATCTACCGTATTTTCTACGGTTTCTTCTTCATTGTCTTTTGTAGATTCAAACGCCGCTTTTGAACCACTCCCATCGGTGTTTCCGGCATTCTCAGACACCTCTTCACCAGCATTTTCACCTGATGAGGGCTGAGTGGATTTATTCTCAGATTGGTTTGATGGGTTCGATTTATTTTGATCTTCTTGAGTGACTTTTTTATTATCTATGTTTAACTCGTTTTGAGATTTATCTTCTAATTTTGCATCTGATTGACAACCTGTCATTAATACAATAGCAGTTAAGACTGCCACAAGCTTGGCTTTCAAAGCACCGCCTCCTTACTATCCAGTCAATCCTTAAAACATCAGGCTTTTGACTATGTATTAGTCTATCAGAAATATGCCTACATTGCTCTAATTTTAACAAAATGTGTCTAATTCTTATCCTTTTGTCAATTAGGACAATTAAAAAGCGACTTAAGATTTTCTCTTAAGTCGCTCTGTTTTGATTTATTTAACAAAATCAATAACTTGTTTCATTTTATTCGTGTCATTTATCCATTCTTTTGGAATGACTTCTTCACCTAAGTGTGCGCCCAGTACCATGCCAATTACAATTGCACGTGCAGCAGAATCACCACCTGCACCAATGTTTTCTAGTAAGGCTTGTTCATAGTCCTCACTAAACTTATATAGAAGATACATTACACTTGGAAATGCTGATTTACCTGAACAACTCTGTCCAAAACTAGCAATCATTTCTCTTGGTTCTACTGACTCATGGGCAATAGCTTCATCGATGTAAGCCTTAATCTGTCCACCCATTGCTTCAGCAACTTCAGGAATTGCTTCTTTGGGATTTTTCCCTTTCAATACTTTATCTACAAGAAGTGCAATGGCTTTTGCCATTTCAAGAACATCTCCACCTGTATGTGTTAATTTAGTCTGAAGCACCGCAACTTCCTCAAACGGTTTGTCTTCCAGTGCATATTTGTAAAGGATAGGTGCCATTCGCGCTACTCCGCCCAATTCGTCAGACGCTGAACCACCGATTTCAGTACTTGATTTATAATGATGGATAGATTCTTTAGTTGCGTGATCCATATACCCTTCGAAGGTTTCCATACACTTTAACCAAGCGACTTTGAAACTTTCAATATCAAATGTCTCATTGTTTTTCATGTAATCCAAAACAAAAATCATTTGGTCACCATAGTGTGTAAAATCACCTTTAACTTTTCCTTTATGGAAAGAGCCCGACGGTGGAGCAACAATACCTTTTATGTCACCAAATGTATCATCAATAATATTTACGTCATATATCCAGTGTGGTCCAAGCGCCAATGCGTCCGCTACAAAACTGCCTAGGAGCATTCCGCGTAATTTACTATTCATTAAAAAGACCTCCTTTTGGTCTACAGTATCCTAACATTAGATATGTTCCCAAAGGAGGTCTTCATTAAACGCTATTCACAAAGACTTTACAAGTTTGAATACATTTATAGTTTAAACCTTGTACTTAACTGTAATTTCGTTTAATTCTGTTGCCATACTGGATAGTTCCTCAATACTGGAGCCAATTTCTTCAAAAGAAGCGACCTGATTTTGAATTACATCATTAATGCCATTTACTGCAACCGTATTGTTATCTGAGCCTTCAACAATTGTCTGCATTGCTGATCTCATTTTTTCACTTAAATCAAATTGATCTATTGATGCTACAGAAATAGTTTCAATTAAACCCGTCATATTTCTTACACCTGAAATAATAGATTCAAACTGCTCGTTTGTAAGGGAAGTTCTTTCGACACTATCTCTTACAAGCTTTTGACTTTCAGAGATGTTTTTGTCTGAAACAGCTGCTTTGTCTTGTATTTCACCAATCAGTCCTGAAATTTTCTGTGCAGATTTGGCGGTCTCATCTGCAAGGATTCTTACTTCTTCTGCAACCACTGCAAATCCTTTACCGTGTTCCCCAGCCCTTGCTGCTTCTATTGCTGCATTGAGTGCTAGAAGGTTGGTTTGTTCTGAAATACCAGTAATTAGAGTAATAATTTCTCCAATTTCGTTGGATTTATCAACCAGCTCTTTAATTTCATGATAAACCATTTCAGTTGAGTCATCTACTTTTGCTATAAGTGCAGAAACTTCTTGTATACTCTTTAAACCTTCATCTGCAGATGATTGGATTTCATTACTCTTGTTCAAAGTATTCTCAGACATCTCTTTAATACTTGAAGATTTGTCTGCAATGTTTTCAATGTCTGAGTTAGCACCATCTATCGTAACTGAACTGTTCCCAATATTCTTTGTGACAGTTCCCAGTTCATGCACAATGTCTTCTAAACCACGGTTAGCGTCTTCAGTTGCGTCATAAATTTCATGTGAAGCCATAGAAAGTGCTTCTGCCATGCTTTTAGATCGTTTTACCATTTTAGAAACATCACCAATAAATTGGTCTGTGTTTTGAGAAATAATCCCGAACTCATCACTGGATTTAAATCCGGTACGAAGGGTTAAATCACCATCACCTTTTGCAATTTCTTCAATGACACGAATATACCTTTCAAAACGTTTCTTTAAGAATGTGTTTGTAGAATAGGCTAAGGCTAAACCGATTAATGTAATTACACTCATTGAAATTACAGAATTTCTAGCATTTTTTGTGTTACTAGAATCCGCATTTTCAAAGAAGGATACGGCTTTATCTTGTGCAAAGTCATTTAAACCTGCAAGATTTTCCGCTATTTGACGGTAGTGGGCACCACCCGGTCCTGTTACAATACCCAGTGCACCCGCCTTGTTGCCGGACTCAGCAAATGAAATTATTTGAGACCGAAAATCACGCCATGTGACAATATCGCCTTTTGCATCATCTATCATTTTTTTGTCACCTAAAAAGCGGTCATAAATAACATCAAAAATTTCAATAATTTCTTGATCGTATACATCAATTTTATCCGCTTCACTTGAAATAACAGCTTGATCATTTGAGTTTGCAATAGTCACTAAAGACAACCTGATTAAAGCCGTTCTGTTCTGAATATCTTTTACTGCATTACTTACAGTGAAAGGATGGTTATACATTTTTTCAGTCAAATCTTTTGCTTGATTCAAATACCTAATTTGCATTGTACCTACAATCAAAAACAAAATAATAATTAGTCCAAAACTAACAGATAGTTTAGAACTAATTTTTTGGTTCTTCATCCAATTCATACACTGCCTCCTCACCCAGACATTAGTCTTTTGACTCGTCTCTTAATTTATACCACACTACTCCACTATAAAACGGAATGTCTAGATTCTTAATAAAATACTTTTAAATTAAGACTTACAATTTAGAGATTTCAGGAAGGTGTCTTATACAATAAAAAATCCCCAGTTGATGATCAGTCAACTGGGGATTCATATTAATTAATTTAGCTCAATCAGAACTGATTAGTACTGCATGTTTGCCATACGTACGTAACCTTCGTAACGCTCTTTAGCTTCTTGCTCAGCGTTGTTGAATAGTCTTTCAGCTTCTTCTGGGAACTCGTTCACTAGAGTAGTGTAACGGCCTTCGCCCATTAGGAAGTCTCTGAATGATGCAGTTGGCTCTTTAGACTCAAGGATGAATGGATTCTTTCCTTCAGCGCCTAGTAGAGGGTTGTACTTCCATAGGTGCCAGTAACCAGCTTCAACAGCTTCTTTCATACGAACTTGAGTTGTACCCATGCCCGTCTTGATGCCGTGAGCGATACATGGAGCGTAGCAGATGATTAGTGATGGACCATCGTAAGCTTCCGCTTCTTGCATAACTTTCATAAGTTGGTTCTTGTTAGCGCCCATAGCAGTTTGTGCAACGTATACGTAACCGTAAGTTGTTGCGATCATGCCAAGGTCTTTCTTCTTAATCTTCATACCAGAAGCCGCGAACTTCGCAACAGCACCAGAAGGTGTTGCCTTAGAAGCCTGACCACCAGTGTTAGAGTAAACTTCTGTATCAAATACAAGTACGTTTACGTTTTCGCCAGATGCCAGTACGTGGTCAAGACCGCCGTAACCGATATCGTAAGCCCAACCGTCACCACCAACGATCCATACAGACTTCTTGATTAGGTAATCTTTGTTGTTCTCGAAGAACTGGAAGATTTCCTTAGCTTCAGGAACGTCTTTTTCGATCGCAGCTAGTACTTCGATAGTAGCAGCTTTAGATGCATCAGCATCTTCCATGCCTTCTACCCAAGCCTTGAATGGAGCTTTAACATCATCAGCAACGTTAAGAGCTAGAAGCTCCTCAGCCTTATCAGCCATTTGCTTTCTGATTGTCTTAACAGCTAGAGCCATACCGTAACCGTATTCTGCATTATCTTCGAATAGTGAGTTAGCCCAAGCTGGACCTTTACCTTCTTCGTTTTTGCAGTAAGGAGTTGAAGGAGCAGAACCACCCCAGATTGAAGAACAACCTGTAGCGTTAGCAACCATCATTCTATCACCGTATAGTTGAGTAACTAGCTTCATGTATGGTGTTTCTCCACAACCAGCACATGCACCTGAGAACTCGAACAGTGGTTGAGCAAACTGAGAACCCTTCACTGTGTTAAGAGCCATTAGGTCATCTTTAACAGGTAGTGAAACAGCGTAATCCCAGTTCTTAACTTCTTTAGTAGTTTGAGAGCCGATTGGCTTCATTTCTAGAGCAACGTTCTTAGCAGGACAGATGTCTGCACAGTTACCACATCCAGTACAATCAAGTGTTGAAACTTGGATCTTGTAACCGAAGTCACCCATATCTTTACCCATTGCTTTTAGTGTTTCGAAGCCTTCAGGTGCATTCGCCTTTTCTTCTTCTGTTAGAAGGAATGGACGGATAGCAGCGTGAGGACATACGTAAGCACACTGGTTACATTGGATACAGTTTTCTGGCTTCCACTCTGGAACAGTTACCGCGATACCGCGCTTCTCGAATGCAGAAGAACCGTTTTCGAATGTACCATCAGCAAGCTCAACGAACTCAGAAACTGGGATGTTGTCACCCTTTTGAGCGTTCATAGGCTTTAGACGGTTAGCGATGAATCCTGGAAGTTCAGAATCAGCTGATGTAGTAGCTTCAGCAGAAGCCCATGCAGCAGGAACAGCAACTTCAGCGATTGCAGCGCCTTTGTCAACTGCTTGCCAGTTCATTTCAACAATCTTTTGACCTTTTCTACCGTAAGTCTTTTCGATTGCTTCTTTTAGGTAACCTAGAGCAGTTTCAACAGGAAGTACGTCAGCAAGCTTGAAGAATGCAGACTGCATTACCATGTTGATTCTGTTTCCAAGACCAATTTCAGCAGCAAGATCAGTTGCGTTGATTGTATAGAACTTGATTTCGTTATCAGCGATGAATTTCTTCATTTCGCCAGGTAGGTTAGCATCAAGTTCAGCAGCGTCCCACTGGCAGTTCAGTACGAAAGTACCGCCCTTTTTCAGACCAGCAAGTACGTCATATTGTGTAACGTATGATTGGTTGTGACATGCAATGTAATCTGCTTCGTCAATTAGGTATGTAGAACGGATAGGGTCCTTACCAAAACGAAGGTGAGATACAGTTACGCCACCAGACTTCTTAGAGTCATATGAGAAGTAACCTTGTGCGTACATGTCAGTCTTGTCACCGATGATCTTGATAGCGTTCTTGTTAGCACCAACAGTACCATCAGAACCAAGACCCCAGAACTTACATCTAACTGTGCCAGCTGGCTCAGTAACGATAGTTTCTTCAACCTCTAGAGAAAGGTTAGTAACATCATCGTTAATACCAATTGTGAAGATCTTAGCCGGAGCATCTTTAGCTAGTTCATCGTATACACGCTTGATTTGAGAAGGCGTAGTATCTTTAGAACCAAGACCGTAACGGCCACCAACGATAACTGGCTGAACTTCTTCTTCATAGAAAGCAGAACGGATATCTAGGTATAGAGGCTCGCCTAGTGCACCTGGCTCTTTAGTTCTATCAAGAACAGCAATTTTCTTAACTGATGGAGGTAGTACATCGAAGAAGTACTTTGGAGCGAATGGTCTGTAAAGACGAACTTTAATTAGACCTACTTTTTCGCCCTTAGCTACTAGGTAGTCAATTGTTTCTTCAATTGTATCAACAACTGAACCCATAGCGATGATTACGCGATCAGCATCTGGAGCACCGTAGTAGTTGAAAGGCTTGTACTCACGTCCAGTGATTTTGCTGATTTCGTTCATGTAACCTACAACAGCTTCAGGAACTGCATCGTAGTATGTATTACATGCTTCACGTGCTTGGAAGAAGATATCAGGGTTTTGTGCAGTACCACGAGTAACAGGACGCTCAGGGTTTAGAGAGTTGTTACGGAATGTGTTAACTGCGTCCCAGTCAAGCAGCTTAGCAAATTCGTCATAATCAATTGTTTCGATCTTCTGAACTTCGTGAGAAGTACGGAAACCATCGAAGAAGTGTAGGAATGGAACTCTTGTTTTGATTGCAGCAAGGTGAGCGATACCGCCTAGGTCCATAACTTCTTGTACAGAACCTGAAGATAGCATTGCAAAACCAGTACCACGAGCAGACATAACGTCTGAGTGATCGCCGAAGATTGATAGAGCGTGAGATGCAACCGCACGTGCAGAAACGTGGAATACACCTGGAAGAAGCTCACCAGCGATTTTGTACATGTTAGGGATCATCAGTAGTAGACCCTGTGATGCTGTGAAAGTAGTAGTTAGAGCGCCACCTTGAAGAGAACCGTGAACTGCACCAGCAGCTCCACCTTCAGATTGTAGCTCAGATACAACGACAGGCTGACCAAAAACATTCTTTTTGCCGTAAGCAGCCCACTCGTCAACGAATTCCGCCATGTTAGATGATGGCGTGATTGGGTAAATCGCAGCTACGTCTGTAAATGCATATGATACATAAGCAGCAGCCGTGTTACCGTCCATAGTCTTCATCACTTTATTGCTCATTGACCTATTGCCTCCTTAGTCTTTTCATACATGTGTATGTCGATAGTATAGTATATTGTATACAGAGTGTCAACGCATTTGTATACCTGTATTCCAGGAAAACATCCGGAAAATGAAAACGTTTGCTTGCTAGACCTATTGCACCACCTCACTCCAAATTGTATACAATATACTGCTGCCATTTTTTGTTGAACCATTAAACTTTTTTGCCGATTTTCAGATAGCAGTCCGCATTTATATTACCCTCAATTTTGAGCTCAAAATCAAATAGAAATCTAAAGATTGGTTATTAACATATGTGCAAAATCATCACAGGACTTGTGCCTAATATTGAATCTTATCTCAACCTAGTTTTTTATGCG
>Ga0209379_10000836_pt1 | contig 22359 bp, 21 predicted proteins | sample tdDd001_FD_187124 | JGI IMG/M metagenome (GOLD analysis project Ga0209379, IMG submission 187124) | Marine sediment microbial communities from the Atlantic coast under amendment with organic carbon and nitrate - tdDd00.1 (SPAdes)... | ecosystem: Environmental > Aquatic > Marine > Coastal >...
AGCTAACGACCGTAACGAGATCTCTGAAGCGCAAGCGGGTGACATCATCGCTGTTGTTGGTATGAAGAACGTTCAAACTGGTCACACTCTATGTGATCCTAAGCACGAATGTACTCTTGAGCCAATGATCTTCCCAGAACCAGTAATCTCTATCGCTGTTGCTCCAAAAGACAAAGGCGGTTCGGAGAAAATGGGTATCGCGATCGGTAAAATGGTTGCAGAAGATCCATCTTTCCAAGTTGAGACTGACGAAGATTCAGGCGAAACTATCCTGAAAGGTATGGGTGAACTTCACCTAGACATCAAGGTAGACATCCTTAAGCGTACTTACGGTGTAGACCTAGTAGTTGGTCAACCACAAGTTGCTTACCGTGAAACTATCACTCAAGCAATTGAAGATAGCTACACGCACAAGAAGCAATCTGGTGGTTCTGGTCAGTTCGGTAAGATCGACTACCGCATCAAACCAGGCGAGCCAAACTCAGGCTTCACGTTCTCTTCAACTGTTGTTGGTGGTAACGTACCTAAAGAATTCTGGCCTGCAGTTGAGAAAGGTTTTGCATCTATGATGGAAAACGGTGTTCTTGCTGGCTTCCCAACGCTAGACGTTGAAGTTGAACTATTCGATGGTGGCTTCCACGCAGTCGATTCATCTGCAATCGCATTTGAAATCGCAGCGAAAGGCGCATTCCGTCAGTCTATGCCTAAAGCAGGCGCTCAACTTCTTGAGCCAATCATGCACGTAGACGTGTTCACTCCAGAAGACAACGTTGGTGACGTTATCGGTGACCTTAACCGTCGTCGTGGTATGATCAAAGACCAACAAGCTGGTACTACTGGCGTACGTATCAAAGCAGACGTTCCTCTTTCTGAGATGTTCGGCTACATTGGTCACCTACGTACTATCACTTCTGGTCGTGGTCAGTTCTCTATGGAGTTCTCTCACTACGCAGCATGTCCACAAAACGTTGCTGAAGAAGTTATTGCTAAAGCTAAAGAAGAGAAAGAAAACAAGTAATTGTTTGATTCTTAATTAGTTAAAAAAGCCCCGCAAGCGAAAGCTTGCGGGGCTTTTGTTATTTAAAGCAGGCATAAGGTTTAAGGCCGCTACGCTTGAAGGCTAAAGGCTCTGCTCTCTACTACTTAGCCTTTAGAACTTATCCTTTCCACTCAATATATATCTTCTCAACCTTCTCGCGCGCCCAGTCGGTCTTACGCAAAAATTTTAAGCTTGAGTTAATGCTCGGGTCACTTTTAAAGCAGTTAATGTTGACCATGTAACTGAGCTCTTCCCAGCCATAGTGCTCGACTAATTCGGTCAGCAGTTTTTTTAATGTGATCCCGTGCAGCGGGTTATTTGCTTGTGTCATGATTTGGTTCTTTGCTTGAAGAATATGCCGCTAGTATAGCAGGGAGTCCGCTATTACTTAGGATTAGTTGGGAAATACTGTCAGCTTTGAAGTTCAGCAAAGAAGAAAGGCGGAAGAGCCCGCATAGAAACTATAACAACAATAGAAATCTGCCCTTATAGTTTCTAGTAGCAAAGCTGTCTCGTTTCTAGTCTTCCCAAACTACAAGTTGACCTTTCGGCCACTCGGCACAAACATCGTGATATTTCTTCTCTAACACATGACGCTTGATTTTAAGCGTTGGGGTTAAAATATCATTCTCTATGCTCCACGGTTCCTTTATCATCAATACACCTTTGATCTGTTCGTGAGACTCGAGCTTAGTGTTCATACGTTTGATAACCCGCGTTGTCGTGCGCTCGTAACGTTCTCTATCAAAGTTGGGGAAGTCGTGGGGCACCGCCAATAGCACCGGAGCGGGGAGGCCAGAGCCAATTAAGCACAACATTTCAACGCGGCTGTATTCGAACAGTTTATTTTCTATGGGAACAGGGGCAACAAACTTGCCTTTGGCGGTCTTAAAGGTGTCTTTTTTGCGCCCAAGGATGGTGAGGTAGCCTTCGCTATCGATGTGGCCGATATCACCGGTGTAGAGCCAACCTTCTGCGTTAAATGTTTCTTCGGTCGCCTGGTCGTTTTTATAGTAACCGGCAAACATCCCTTTACTGCGAACCAAAATCTCTTCATCTTCAGCGATTTTAAGCTCAATCCCAGGTCCTGCATTGCCCACCGAGCCTATTTTATCTGCGCGAAATGGATGATTAAGCGTACTGTAAGCAAACGACTCAGTCATTCCCCACGCTTCGGTAATATTGAGCCCTACAGAGTGGTACCATTCAAGCAGCGCCGGAGAAACCGGAGCGGAGCCACAGCCTAATACCCGCGCTTGATCTAACCCTAACCCTTCAGCGAGTTTTTTCTTGATGATGCCATTAATAAAAGGGATCTTGAGCAAAATGTTGAGTTTGCGTGGTGGTAGTTTGTCTTGGATCCGTTGTTGGAATAGCGTCCAAAGGCGTGGGACAGAAATAAACAGAGTCGGCCGCTGCATTTTCACATCTTCAATGAAGGTATCAAGAGACTCAGGGAACGCGGTCGGTACCCCGCCAATGATTGAAGAGCCAAAGATGTAAACTCGCTCTGTGATGTGCGCGAGTGGTAGGTATGAAAACAAGCGGTCATCCTCTTTGATGCCGATGTGCTCAATCAATTTTTGTACCGACCAGTTAAACGCACCATAGGTAAGCATTGCGCCTTTTGGTACCCCTGAGGTGCCCGAGGTGTAAACTAATGACATGAGCTTGTCATCGTGATGGTTCGCTCGCTCTTGGCTAGGCTCGGCATTTTCAATGATAGCCGGATATTGATATTGGCATGCAGGAGCACTGCTATAAGGAAGCGAGATAGTAATGAGATCAGGCAAATTACATAAGGTGTCTAGTGTCGCCTGGGCATCATCCAGTTTGCCCGCAATTAACACCTTGCTCTCACTGTGAGTTAAACAGTACTCAATGGTATCGCTCCCCGCGGTCGGGAAAATAGGCACACTTACATAATCCCCTAACATAAGTGCCAAGTCGACAATAAACCACTCAGCGCAGTTTTTGGAAATGAGGGCCACTTTGTCACCAGGCTGTATGCCTAAGTCACGTAATGCCGTCACTAACCTAAGAGCTCGATCCGCAACTTCGGCAAAAGTAAACTCGACGAACTGTCTATCGATGATCTGGCGTAAATAGACATCATTGGGGCGTTCTTGTGCCCACTTTAGGATCATTTCGTTCGGTGGCGGCAGAGTGCAGTGCGTATTAACCGTTGTCTTAGGCTGGATCATCGTGTGACTCCATGTCGTTATTGTTGGGGTTGTCTTGTTATCACATTGTTAAATTTAAGTGATCGGACTAGTTGCCGTCAATAAAAACTTAGCTCATTTTTAGCAACTTAGCAGGGAAAAACTGGAAAAATATGGTTATTTTTATCAAAAAACAGAGCTGAAAATGATGGACACAGGGAAGCAAGAACGCAGCAATACCCACACTAATTATAACGAAAATGGTTGAGTGAAAGACTATTTATATTTTTTAATAAAATTAACTTTATATGAAATGAACTCGAGATTTAAATTGATTGACTAGGCTCTCATAATAAACCGGTCGATTATATAGTGGTATGTAACTTAAAACCCCATATAAATAACCTTTGGTTATTAGCTTTTATAAAGCAAACTCGAGTCATTAATTGCATGATTTAAAGAGAATTAACTTGGGGAAAATAAATGATTTAGAAAAAAACAGCAAAAAAAGTTTGAACACGGTCACATATACAACTAGCTTTAAATTAGGTGTTGGTGACAAACCTATCAACACAGGCTGATAAATGGAGTTAGTTATGAAATCTTATACCCGTCTTTACTTACGCACTATGATCGCTCGCTTCGTCAAAGATGAGCGCGGCGTTACCGCTATCGAATATGCCATCATTGGTGTGGCTATCTCTGCGATAGTCTTGGCTGTGTTTAATACTGATATTAAAACCGCTCTCTCTGGAGCTGTTGATACTATTGAGTCAAATATTGGTAAAGCCAGCACACCATAGTGGAAAAGCAACTTATTGCTTTGTTGATTTTACTAAACTTGGCGTACATTGTTCAAACTGATATACGGTTTCGCTTAATTCCGAATAGAGCAATATTGCCCTTGTTGTTTGCTTCTCTCTTCTTGAGTATAAGTAAAGGGCAATATGAGACCTTGTTGTATGGAATCGCGTTTCTTATAGTTGGTGTTATATTTCTGGTGTGGTTCTTTGCGCCTGGAGATATAAAGCTAGCGTCAGTGTTAGTATCATTAATTTTGCCCGACTACTATTTGTTAACTCTTGTATTAACACTTTTTTTAGGTGGCGTGTTAGCGCTTAGTTACTTGTTAATCAAGGGCAAAAAGTTCACTAGAGAACGTGGGTTGCCTTATGGTGTTCCGATATGTATTAGTGGTTATTTAGGCATACTCGCTTCCCTATAGCATTTATAGGCTAGATATGAGCGTAAAAATATTACTGCCAGTTGCGCTGATTGCGGTGGGAGCAGCCTTATATGGGTTGTCTGGTTCTTACTTTAGTCAACTCCAACCCCAGGAAGAGACGGTCGAAGTTGAACCAGAGGCAAATCAAATCGAGGTCCACTTAGTGAACCGTGAACTCGTTGTTGGCGAAGCGGTGAGCGCGGAGGACTTTGCTCCAAAAATGGTCGATGAAAAGACTGCGTTGGAGCTCGGGTTTAGCGTGGAAGAGCCTTTTATTTTTGAAGCAGGAATGGTTTCTCGTCAAGGGATCAGCGCCGACACCTGGGTTAAAAATGATGACTTCGTTACACCAGAGCAAGATGGATATGTTGAGCTGGTTATTCAAGATGACTATGTGCCTTACCCAATCAAGATCGACCCTAATGCCATCATTGGCGGCTTGATTACTCATGGCTCCCTAGTCGACATTATTGCTCTCTCTTCGATTAATCAAAACCTTGCTAATGAATCGACGGTTGGCACATTTCAGTCAGTATCTATCTCTCCTGTGTTGATGGCCGTTAAGGTCATTAAAGTCGATAAAAACATCATCGCTGCTACCAAGAACAAAGCAGAAATTACCGAGGTGAGTTTAATTTTAGAGTTAAGCCGTAAAGATGTTGCCAAGTTGGCGATCGCTAAGAACATTGCTCAACTCGAAGTGCACAAATCGATTGGTAAACAACAGGCAGAGCAGTTACACGCGAACTCGGGAGATGTACTACCAGATTACCGGGCCATCAAAGAGTTTCGCGCTGGCGAACTGACAGTGAAGTAACGGAGTACCTATGAAAACGATAAAACAGATGGTACTGATGAGCACACTATTGGCATGTAGCTTAATGGTGTCAGCAGCAAGAATTGTAAATTTGGCAGAAGGTGACGCTTCGACCATCTATGTTCCTGCCTCCATTGGTTCGGTATTCATTTCTAATCCTGAAATTGCTGATTACCAAGTGATTGATAGCCAAAAGGTCGTGGTGTTTGGTAAACAAATTGGTAGTGCCACATTTTTAGTGTTTGATGAAGATGGAAAAACCTTGGTATCGCGCAAATTGGTGATTAATAAGAGCCTGGTGCATATTCAGCAACAGATCCAACTGCGCTACCCCAATGCCGATGTCACAATTTACAATCTCGCAGAACAGGCGGTGCTCAGTGGTACTGTGTCAAATGAAGAGCAGCGTGAAGGGATTTATACCTTAGTCGGCGAACTGTTGGGTAAGAAAGCAGAAATCTACGACATTCATTGGCGGCTAGGCACCGAAACCTACAAAATGGATTTCATGCGCCGTTATCGCTTTGAGGGGATCGTAAATAACATTGAAGTGGTTACAACCAAGCAAGTCAATGTGAAACTCTCTATCGCCGAGGTCTCTCATACCTTTTTAGAAGAGTTTGGTGTCGAGATTGGTACCGTTGCGCCGGGGGTGTTTGTCGACCAATTAACCAATTTAAGTCCAGATGACATCTTGTCTGTTATCACGGCGCTTGGTGATGACAATGTCGGCCAAGTACTCGCCGAACCTAACCTTTCCGTCATTTCTGGGGAAACCGCGAGTTTCTTGGTCGGTGGTGAACTGCCAGTGGTCACCATTATTGATGGCGGTACTAACGTTATCTACAAAGAATTTGGTATCCGTTTAGAGTTGATGGCCAAGGTGCTTCGTGATGACAAGATCAAGTTATCGCTGATGCCAGAAGTGAGTTCGTTGGATATTCAATATGCTAACGATACCTACAACTTACCAGCCTTAAAAACTCGTCGCGCTCGTACTACCATTGAACTGGGTGACGGCCAAAGCTTTGTCTTGGGTGGCTTACTCAATACTGAAGACAGAGAGTCTTTACGCCGAATTCCATTTATTGGTGATATCCCCATTCTTGGCGCACTGTTTAGAAAAACGACCACTCAACGCGCTAAAACCGAATTGATCATTGTCGCAACGGTGAATTTGGTGGAACCGGTTCATCCTTCCCAAATTCAACTGCCTATGATGGAGCGTACAACCACGTTGAGCCGTTTCTTTGCCATCGATGCGAGCTATCCGAAAGCCGCAGAAAAATGGTTGCAGCAAGTCCTTGCCACCGGAGGGTTTAAAGAATGAATAAGTTAATAATTTTGTTTGCTTCCATTTGGCTTGTTAGCTGTGTCGATACCGTTGCTGAGCGCCAAGGTGTGATGATAGAGGTCGTTCCTGTTACCTATAGCGTGCAAGTTAACGTGAAGAAAAACAATCAGAAAGAGGCTAAACAACACCTCAATGAGTTTGTCGATCTGCATTGGAAAGTGATCACCAGCCAGCCCGTTAAACTTGAATGGACGACTCCGGTCGGGAAAAAATTGGCCGATGAATACAAAGCCTACTTGATCTCTCTCGGTGTTGGCCAAGAGCAGCTCGCGGTGATAAAAAGCCCTCACAACGCGGGTGAAAAGGTATTTGATATGAAGTTGAGTACCACCAAACACAGAGCCGTCGCTCCATTATGTGATTACTACAAAGTCGGACACTTAGGCCGTCTATCTGATGGTTGTTTTTCTGAGTCCAATCGTTGGCTTTCCATTGCCAATCCAGAACAACACTTAACAGGAAAGCAATGAGGTAGGTGAGAGCAATGTTTGATCTTGTTGATATTCTAAAAAAAGGTGAGAAAACAGAAACGGTTGATAAGGCTGACATTACTTCCGTGCTCTTTTTTCAAACCGAGCAGTGCCGCTCCATGGTGAAAGAGGCCTATAACTTTGAAGGTTTGGTGCCACCTATCGTGAGTCAGAATAGTGATGAGCTCATTTCTGAGCATGTGCGTAATGATAACGTAGAAATCATTATTATTGAGTTAAATCAAAGTGAAAACGTCACTCATGATGCCGAGCGGATTAGCCACTTGTTACCTAATGATGCCTCGGTGGTAATTGTTGGTAGTGAAGATGCGATTTCAACCATACGTAATCTCAAAAAAATGGGGTTCTATTATCTGTTTTGGCCGGCCACCAAAGAAGAGATGATCGACTTTGTTAAAGGGGTGCACGATAACCGTCAACGCGCACAAGGCATTGGTAAACGCCGTAAGGCGAAACAAATTAGCTTTGTTGGTAGTAAAGGTGGTGTGGGCACGACGCTGCTTGCGGCGGAAATTGGGATCCTACTTTCAGGAGAGAAACACTCTTCTTGCATTGTGGTGGATAACAATTATCACGGTGGGAACCTCGATATCATGATGGGGATGCAAAAATTCGAGAAAAGCGAAATACGGCCAGGCTCACTCGCCAGTAACCTCGACAATACTTCCGCACAGAGTTTGCTCAAAAAACGCAACAGTATGCTAGCGGTGCTCTCTTTGACCTCTCATGATTTATCGAGCTCTGATATTAAAGACTTCAGTAAATCAGTGATTGAGCAGATTTCTGAAGATGCCAATTTTATCGTCGAAGACTACTCTGCCAACGCGGGCCTTATATTTAGCTATCAAGAAATCGTCGACAGTTCAGACAGCATCGTCTTAGTTTTCTCCCCTTCCGTCTCATCGTTGCGAGAAGCGGCAAGGATGAAAAAAGTCTTTGATGAGCTGGAACATAAAGAATCTTTGCGCATGATTTTGGTTATGAACCATATCCAGCCTGAAGGGATGGCGACGGTAAGCCAAGCGGAGGCTGAACGATACCTACAAAAACCCATTGATATCGTCTTGCCTTATTTGAAAAAACTCGATGCCATGCTGCTAGAAAATAAACGCCTTTGCGATATTCGTACGCCGAAGAAAGAAATGCATAAGTTAGCGTCATTAATATTGGGCGAGGCTGACGCTGATAAACGTGGTGGCTTTAGCTTATCACTAGGTAGAAGGTAATCGATTATGAATGGGGCAAAGGAAATTTATAAAGGATTGCGTCGACAAATCTTCGATGCACTAGACCCAGATGCGATTGATAAACTCAGTGATGAGCAGCTCGGGCAGCAGTTAGGTAAAGCGATTGATATGCTGATAGAGCGTGAGCATTTACCTATCCCTGCGGTGCTGCGTAACGACTTTGTTAAAAACTTAATTGATGAGCTGCATGGTTTGGGGCCACTGCAGAGCCTGATGGATGATGAGTCCATTACAGATATCATGATCAACGGCCATGAGCATGTGTTTATTGAGCGCAATGGTCTGGTTGAAATGGCAGAGATTGACTTCATTGATGAAGGTCAGTTAATAGAAATCGCTAAGCGAATTGCGGCTCGGATAGGACGCCGGGTAGATGAATCACAACCTATGTGTGATGCCCGTTTAGCTGATGGTAGCCGGGTAAATATCGTCATTCCTCCCATTGCGATTGATGGTACCTCGGTATCGATTCGTAAGTTTAAAAAACACGCCATCGACTTTTCAAAACTGGTCGACTTTGGTGCGATGAGCCAAGAGATGGCGCAACTTCTGATGATCGCCGCGCGCTGTCGTCTTAATATTTTGATCTCTGGTGGTACCGGTTCTGGTAAAACCACTATGCTGAATGCGCTTTCCCAGTTCATTTCGGAAAAAGAAAGAATCATCACCATTGAGGATGCGGCCGAATTGCGCCTATTGCAGCCTCATGTAGTGCGTCTTGAAACCCGTAATGCGGGGATAGAAAACACCGGGGCAGTGCATCAACGCGACTTGGTGATCAACGCCCTACGTATGCGTCCCGATCGTATTATTGTCGGGGAGTGCCGGGGTAGTGAAGCGTTCGAAATGCTTCAAGCCATGAATACCGGCCATGATGGCTCCATGTCTACTTTGCACGCCAACTCCCCCCGTGATGCTTTAGCAAGGGTAGAGGCAATGGTGATGATGGCAACCAGTAATCTACCGCTGGAGGCGATTCGTCGAACCATTGTGAGTGCGGTAGACATCATTATCCAAATCAGCCGTTTGCATGATGGTAGCCGGAAAGTCATGAGCATAGCAGAAGTGGTTGGGCTTGAGGGCTCTAACGTGGTAATGGAAGAGCTGTATCGTTTTAAGCCTGAATATACCAGCCCTAATGCTGAAAAAGTGGAAGGCAATTTTGTAACAGCGGGATTGATGAAACGTTCGATCTTGGTCGAAAAAGCACGTTTCTTTGGTCTTGAATCTCAACTGGAAGCTGCGTTTCAAGTGGGGTTAACACGATGATCTATTTAGTGTTGGGTGTTTCAGGCGTCGGTATTTTGATTTATCTCATTTTAAATCGGAAACCTAAACATAGCTTTATGCATGAGTTCAACCGTACCGTACGGGTGGACAATATGGTTAGTGACCAAGCCGTGAATTACCAATCACTTACAGATAAAACTTTATTTCAAAAGATAAAGGAAAGTTGGAACAACTTAAATAAGCAATTGGGCAGCTTTGCGATATTGAAGGTGATTGCTTTTATCTATTTATTGTCGCTGGTTGGCATGGAGGTGAACGAACGTTTTATCCGTGGTAACACCATTCTTATTATCTCAATCGTTGAAGTGAGTGGGGTCGTTTATGGCTACCTATGGTTACAAGCCCGAGCTGAGCGTTTATTCGAAGAAGCGTTTCCTGACGCATTAAACATGCTCGCGAGTGCGGTCTCGGCTGGTGAAAGTATCATGCACGCGATTATTTATGTAGGTAAATCCTTGGATGGGGATGTGGGGGCTGAATTTAAGACCATGGGAGACCGGTTGCAAATGGGGGAATCCCCTGAAGATGTGTTTAAAAAAGCATGCTTACGTTTTCCTTACCCTTCGTTCCAGTTCTTTATCATTACGCTACGGGCAAACATGCACCGCGGTGGGCAACTTAAAGACGTTATTACTCGCTTGAATCGGTTAATGTTTGACGCGCGAGCTATTGAGAAAAAGAAATATGCGCTCACCTCAGAAGCGCGCGCCTCGGCAAAAATTGTCGCGGCAATCCCATTTGCATTTCTGTTCATGCTTCAATACCTCAGTCCTGAAAACTACGAATTCGTGATGTTTAAAGAGGCTGGACGGCCTATTTTGTATTACGTATTGGCGAGTGAATTTATCGGCATTTCCATCGTTTGGGGCTTGATGAGAGGAGTGCGATGATATGGATATTGAACGCTGGATGGCGCAGTTTGTTGAGCTTGCAAGCAATCCGATAGTACATATCATCATCTTGCTGTGGTTGGTGGTGATTATCATCGCAACAATGATTTACTACGCGATTGAGTATGTGAGAAGAAGACGCTACTTACGTCAGTTTGGTTTATCGACAACAGAAGCTGAATTAAGAGTGAACTATATTGAGAAGATCACCGAAAAGCTGAATAAAATCTTTGTTACCTCATCAGATGATTCGGCCGAAAAGTTTGTTGCAGCGGGTATGTATAACACCAAGTATGCTTCTTTGCTAAAACCAATCAAGTACTTAGCAGGTAGCCTTGGGGGAGCCTTAATCTTTTATTTTGGTTACGTACGAGGCTGGGATATCAATGATTTTATTATCTATGAAGCCTTGTGGCTAATTATTACCTTAGTTGCCCCCGATGTGTATCTCTCATATAGAACCAAGGCATTACAGCAAAAAATATCTGGCCGCTTACCCTACCTGCTTGACTTGATGGGAGTATGTGTTCAAACCGGGATGACGATCGAGTCAGCGATGGGCTATTTGGCAAAAGAAATGGCGACCTTTGATAAAGACCTTGCCTACATGTTGAAAAAAACCAACGACCGAGCTCGATTAGTGGGGCTGGATGCCGCTCTGCAAGAGTTGTATGAACGGGTGCCGACCACCGAAGTGCGTAGCTTCGTTATGACGCTGAATCAGAGTTTGCACTATGGCTCCTCCATCTACGTAGTCTTGACCACGTTAGCGGTCGATATTCGTGAGGTTCAGATGCTAGGGCTAGAAGAGAAAATTGGTAAGTTGGCCGCGAAAATGTCGGTGCCGCTTATTCTATTTATTATGTTGCCAATCGTTATATTGATCACGGCACCAGGGATTATGAGGATGATGTCAGGTGGGTAAATTAGTCATAGCTATTACGATATTATTGGCACTATCCGGTTGCGTGTCTCAGCCTGATACCCAGGCCAAGGCAAAAACCGCTTCCTTTAGCGCAACGGAGCATATGTTGCTGCAAACCAGTAACCACGCCAAATTGATTAAGCTGTATAAAGATGAGTTGGCGAAAGGTGAGTCCCCAGAGTTACGGGTGAAGCTTATTGAGCAGTATATCCTGTCGGATGATATTGAGTCGGCCAGTTTTCAATTACAGTCGTTAGACCGCCGTTATCTCGAAGGGGCGCATGGGCAATTTCTCAGTGCTCAGGTGAGTTACCGCAAGGCGCTGTATCAAGAGGCGTTAGAGCATGGAAAGCAGTCGTTGGCCCTTAATCAGAATCAGCCCGAAACGCACAATTTAATGGGGCTGACCTACGCCGAACTAAAACAATTTCACCAGGCGAGATACCATTTTTACCAAGCTCGTCGTTACTATTATGACGATATCATTGTGAAGAATAACTTGGCCGTCATCGACCTTATTTTGGGCGATTATCAAGCCGCAGTTTCTCGGTTAAGACCTATCTATATTAACGGTCAAGCGGATGAAAAAGTGATGGTTAACCTCGCAATGGCCCATGCCAACCTAGGTCAATTTGACCAAGTCAAACAGCTGCTAGAAGGCCAGTATTCCCATGAGCAGATTGAGCTGATTTATCATGGCCTGCGTACGGTAAGTGCAACAAAAGTTCAGTTATCTGACCTATCTATTTCTGAGTCTGAAGCCAGAAACGCCGCCGTCGCGCAGTTAGGGGGGGCATTATGAAACGTTCATTTGTACGCGGCTCGGTAACCATTGAGTTTGCTATGGGGTTCATGTTGTTTTGGCTCATGGTGGTGGCTTGGGTAGAAATTAGCATGATGTCTTATGTTTCAGCGGTGAGTGATTTGGCGATCGCTGAGGCCTCTCGAGCGGCGAAAAAAGAGACAGAGGCTTATGTAACGGCGTTTTATCAAGTGCTTAATAATAGCAATAGTATTTGGAAGGACGTCGTCAATAAAGATGGCTTTACCGCATCGGTACAGTATGTCGGTTCTATTGATGACTTAACTAACATCGCCGATGTCTGTGTGCCAGATGCGGGCCAGCAAACGGTGACCTGTGGAGTTGAATCGGGTAGCTCTATCGCGATCTATCATATTAGTTATGACTTTAAGACGATCTTTACTTTCTTTTTAGATACCGACTCCGTGTTTTCACGAGAAGTGATTGTGGTGCAGGAATATGAACGTGATCAATTCCAAATCTAACCAACAAGGGCTGTTTATGACCGAGTTCGCTGTCGTTGGGCTGTTCTTTAGCCTATTGATAGTGTTTACCGGCGATATTGTCATGAAACTCGCCATGCAGGGTAAGCTTGATCGTTTGTCATTTTCGGCGGTGAGCATCATCAAAGAGCGCACCCAACTTTATGAAGGTGACTTTGAAATGCTCGGCTCTGAAGCCGATGCCGTTTATCAGATCATAACCAATTCTCTAGGTCGCACCGTTGGTAACTTTGAAACCTCGAGGGTTGGGGTGCTTATTGAAGAGCAGACTTATTTAAGTGACCGATCACCGAAAGCGTTAGTGACGTATATTCGGGGCGCTCGGACATGTGCATTAAGCCAAACCTTGGCTGAGCTACGAACAGATTTAGCAGTGGTAACAACCTGGGGGCGGGTATCGAGTTTATATCGCGTCACAATTTGTTATGAAACCGATAATTGGATCGGTGAACTATTGGGGCTTGAATATACTACGGTGACCTCAAGCTCCGTAATGGTGGGGAGGTGAGTATGTACCACCTAACAAGGCAACAAGGTCATGCTGCTATTTTGTTTGTACTGATTGTACCGGCACTGTTTGGTCTATTTAGTATCTCGACGGATGGCGCACGTGCATTGCAATCAAAAGCGCGCTTGGACGACAGTTTAGAAGCGGCAAGCCTTGCGGTCGCGGCACACAATGATGATAACGAGGATGATGGCTCCGGGTCCGGTAGTGCTATCAATCAGCAAATCGCTACCTCTTATATTAATGCTTATATAGGCAGCCTCAATTCGATTAAAGAAGTGAAAATTACTAAGCAAAGCTGTGAGCAGATCCCAGACTGTGTTGACGGTTTAGCGGACGGTGAGGCACGCTTTTTTGAATACCGAGTCACGGCATCGATTGATCATAACACCTGGTTTACAGGTGACCTTTCTGATTTTAATGACACTTTTGATGTGGGTGCATCATCAACATCACGTAAATATCAAAACCATGCGGTTGATGTTGCGTTTGTGTCGGATTTTTCTGGCTCAATGAACAATGGTTGGAGCGGTGGCGGACAGCGTAAGTATCAAGATCTCGTTGATGTTATTGAAGCGGTGACCGTCGAACTACAAAAGTTCAATAACTTAGAGAATATGGATGACAACACCGTCTCTTTTATTGGTTTTAATAACATGGTTCGCCAGGTTGGGGGAGACGGAGGCAGTGGCGTTTGTTATGTCGAACAACTTAGTTATCGCTCTGGTGGGGATGTGGACTATCGTAAAACCATGAGGGCTCTGTTTGATGAGAAAAATAGCTGTGCAGACAACACCCGAGCGGGGAGCGCCAGTTTTTATGATATCCCTCCAACGACCAACTTCTCGTCATTTAATACCGCTGTGGGGAATTTTTACCCTGGTGGTTGGACGGCCTCTTTTCAAGGGATCATACGAGGCGCACAAATGCTCGATAAAGGCGCTAATCCAAGGCGGTTGATGGTTGTGCTTTCAGATGGGGCTGATTATGGCTCTACCAATAAGTCGATATCCAACAATTTGGTTAACCCTTCTAACGACATGTGCGATGTGATCCGAGCGCATTTTGACGCCATGATGGTTGGTGACGATCAAGTCAGTTCAAAAATTGCCGTCATTGGTTTTGATTACGATGTGGCTTCTAATGCTGCACTGCAAACCTGCGCCGGAACCAATAATGTTTATAAGGCCGAGAATAAATCAGAGATTCTTAATCGAATCTTGGAATTAATTAGTGAAGAAATTGGTCACTTAAAATAATTGTTAAGGAACCAGATAATGAACAGAAAATTAGCGTTTTGGTTTTTGATAAGCTGCCAGGGATCGGCGGCGCCTTTTGCGCTCGCTCAGGATAACATCAACCAAGAGTTAAACTATTACTGCAACGCGCCAAAGCTTGAGTACCAGCAAAGTGTTTCTGTTGGTGAGGCTAGGACGTTAATTTTAAAAAGCGGTTCGTTTAACCAACTTGAGAAGCCGAGTAACTATCAAGCTACGGTGGATTATATTTCTGATGGGCTAAAACAGATCGGTTATTCCGATGAGTGTGCGGAGTTCTTGTTGTCGAAAAGTACGGTTAAAATGACCAAGGATGACAGCGATGTTTATGCGCGTGTGTATTTTGACTTTAATAAGCACGCACTAACCAGCAACTCCCGCTACGTATTGCGTAATGTGTCTCAGCAGTTAAAAGCTAAGCCGACAGATTTGATCGTCGAAGGACACGCCGACAGCATCGGCTCTCATGGCTATAACTTTACTTTAGGGCTGAAGCGCTCGAAGTCGGTCATGAAATACTTAGTCGATAAAGGCGTCGATCCTGCCGACCTTGTCGCCGTCTCAAAAGGCGAGATCCAGCCGATCGCCAGCAATAAAACTGCTCAAGGCAGACAAAAAAACCGCCGAGTAGATCTACTGGCAGAAGAACCTGAAAAATAACCCAGCCAAACCGTAAGAAGTCATAATAAAAAGGCCGCGATTAATAACATCGCGGCCTATTCTTTGTAACCTGTAACCTGTAACCTGTAACCTGTAACCTGTAACCTGTAACCTGTAACCTAAGGCTGCACCAAACACTCGCGAGGATCTTGCTCCGGATACTGAGACAAAATCTGCGCAATATACTCTTGGTGATCACGCAATACATTCACGCAATGCCCATCGAGTTTCCCCATCGCGACCATTTTTTCCATTTCAAGCAACGCCGATGGGATACACCACGCTTGTTGATACGGGCGGTGACTGGTGAGGGCATCAAACACATTGGCCACGGTAACAATGCGCGCAGAAATCGGGATCTCTTCACCTTTTAGGGCGTTCGGGTAGCCAGAGCCATCAAGAAACTCATGATGACAGGTAATGATCTCTTTCAACGTGTGCACGCAAGGGTGATCCGGTGAGCCAAGGTTATCGAGAATTTTATCTATAATCATTAAGCCTTTATCAATATGACTTTGCATGATCTTACGCTCATCTGGGGTGAGCGGGGTTGGTTTAAGTAAGATCGCATCAGGGATAGTAATTTTGCCAATGTCGTGCAGACGAGAGAAGAGATGGATGTGTTCAATGGTTTCATCCTCTAATCCATAAGCACTGGCTAAATCGATGGCGATCAAACGAGAAAACAGACTGATGCGAGATATGTGCTGATCAGAGTCTTGCCTTGCGCCAGGGTAGATCTCTCTGGTGAGCTCTGCCGAGGTCAAAATTGAATGAACCAGAGAATACTCAGAGTTGATGGTGTAATTGATCAACTCACAAAATGGCATTAACTCACTTTGAACTTCTGGGCTAAAAACGTTCTGTTCGAATGAATTAAAATTAATGAAGCCGATAAATTGCTGATGATGATAAGTGGGGACAGAAAATGAAGATTGATAGCCTTGGTCGATTAACCACTGGGCATAGCGGTGATGCGGTGAGGCGGTCGCAGCAATATTATTGATCACCCGATGAAGGTGTTTTTCAGCGCACTCTTTTAAAGAGGGGCAATCGGCTAGCGGGTAATCTTGGTGTACGTCCGAAGGGTTTTCACTTACCTCGCTGGTGGCGTATGTCCTTAGCATATCAAGATGCGAGTCGTAGAGGGAAAACGAGACCCGGTCCACTAACGGAACCTTATTTTTGATCTCGTGATGCAACTCCGAAAGTTGCTGGTTAAGAGAGCTAGATTCTCCGGGGAAGGAGTGAAACGTTTGTTGTTGTCGAATGAACATGCTTGGGATCCTCGGCCATAACCTAATATTTCGCTGCAGTCCTTATCTCTTTCTAGTCCACTTAGAAACGTATTTGAGAGCGAATTTCTACACCCTAAGTTTAGGCAAGAAAATAGACTTTTGCTTAAAAAATGCGCAAAAAAATGCACAAGGTTATGGCAGAATCCTTACTATCAAATATAGCTCATTGTGATCCCTAGTAAAATAAATATGGCCACCAAAGCAACGATAGGTATTTTCTTTTGTTTTAGCCAAAAGAGGCCCAATAGTACCGCCGCCATATCAAAGCCGGACAGCACCGCACTGACAAACACAGGCTGGTAAAGTGCCGAGATAAGCAACCCCACCACCGCAGCGTTAACCCCATTGATCGCCCCCGACAATTTGCTGTGCTTGGCTAAGCTTTGCCAGTTATCGAGCACGCTGAGTAAAAGTAAAAATCCTGGCAGGAACACAGCGATAGTCGCAATAGCCGAACCTAGTAATGGTGTGTCTGGCAGCAAGTAATAGCCAATGTACGTTGCGAAGGTAAACATGGGGCCGGGCACGGCTTGTGCTGCGGCGTATCCGGTTAAAAAGGCATCTTGGCTTAGCTGATCGCCGACAATGTTTTGCAGTAAAGGCAGCACGACGTGGCCACCTCCAAACACTAAACTCCCGGCTTGGAGAAACTCGTTAAATAGCCCGAACGCGGGGGCATAAGACGAGAGTAGTGGTAGGCCAATCAGTAAGCTCGCGAAGATCAGCAGAGGCACGACATGAAATCTGCCTATTGATACTTTTGTTTTTAGCTCACTGGCAAGGTACTTTTGGCCGACCAAGGCGGCAATAATAAGCATTCCGATTTGAGTAAATAAGCTAGGCACAGTAAGTAGCGCGATGGCGGTAATTAAGCACAGCAATATGGCCGTATTGTTGCGGCAAAAACTGCGATACATGGTCAGTGTCGCATCCGCAACCACCACAACCGCGAGTAGCTTTAAACCATGAATGCTGTGTTGGAACCAACTTGAATCGGTCACTTGGCTACTAAGCAGTGCCAGCGCAAGCATTAGCGCCACCGACGGGAAAGTAAAGCCAATAAAAGCGGCGATCGCACCGGTAAGGCCGCCTTTTTTATAGCCGATGGCAAACCCTACTTGGCTTGAGCCTGGGCCTGGAAGAAACTGGCTTAGAGCGACCAGTTGCGCGTATTCGGACTCATCTAGCCATTTGAGCTTCTCAACAAAGGTATGACGAAAATAGCCGATGTGAGCCGCGGGCCCGCCGAAGCTTATCCAGCCGAGTAAGAAAAAGGTTTTAAAGATAGAAAACATAGCGAGCCTATAACAGTTATTGATTAACGCTAATCTAAGGGGAGGATGATAATTAATCCAATTAATGGTTTTGATGGGGATTATGAATGAGATAGGATTGAAGAGCTAAGAGCTAAGAGCTAAGAGCTAAGAGCTAAGAGCTAAGAGCTAAGGGCTAAGTAAGAGCAAGAGATAAAAGTAGCTCAAGAGATAAAAGTAGCTCAAGAGATAAAAGCAGAGTGAGAGCGGGGAGTGTGGGGTGAGTCAGGATATTAATTGGAAGAGTGTGGATTTGAATTTGCTGGTGGCATTTTCGGTGTTGTTTGATTGCCAGAGCGTGAGTGTGGCGGCGGATAAAATGCATGTGAGCCAGTCGGCGATGAGTCATAGTTTGGCGCGCCTGCGCACCTTACTGGGCGATCCACTGTATGAGCGGCATGGACATAAAATGCTGCCGACGGAGCGGGCGATGACTATTGCTCCATTAGTGGCGAGTTTACTCAATCAAATTACCACCGAGCTACTCAGTCCGCAGCAGTTTAGTCCGCAGCAGTTTCAAGGCGTATGCCGAATTGGCCTGACCGATTACGCCGAGTACATCTTTGCGGCGAAACTGTTTGATGCGATCAAAGCGCAAGCGCCGCACGCTCAAGTTAGCTTAGTGAATGTGAATCGCAGCAACTACGTGCGGATAGAGGAAGAGCAAAAGCTGGATTTGATCGTCGGCAGTTTTAACCAACTTGATAGCCGTTTTTCGAGCCAGTTACTCTATACCGAGCAGCATGTGTGTATGTATGACTCGGCTCAAGTCGCGCTCTCATCACCCATTACGATGGCTGAATACAGCCAAGTTGAACACGCTTTGGTTAGCCCTGATGGTGTGCTTGGATCTGGGATCGATAAAACACTAGCCCTACATGGATTAACAAGGCGAGTGGCCGTTGCATCGAGTAACTTCTTAACCGTTAGACAGCTGTTATCGGATCGAAAACTATTGGCCATTGTGCCAGAGAAAATGGCGCGCATTAGCAGCGGTTTTAGTGACCGCTTAACTATCGCCAAGCCCCCCATTGATGTTGGCGATTTTGATATTTCGATGATCTGGCTAACCCGTCATCATGGACAAGAAAAAAGCCGCTGGTTGAGGAGCTTAGTGAGCGATAGCATAATGAAAGTAAGCTAAGAACTGTGAGCGGAGTCTTAAAAAAACGCTTGCCGATCACAAGGCGCAGATCTTGTTCTAAGGTTGCGGTAAGGTAACAATATTAACTACGCCATGACCACTCGTTTTCATTGGCGGAGCGTATTCAATAGGAGAGCTTGTGAGCAAACAAAAACTGCGGATTGATTTGGTCTCGGATGTTTCATGTCCGTGGTGCTTTTTGACCTATAAACGACTAGAGCTGGCCATAGAAGCGGTGGCAGAAAGCGCCGAGGTTGAGGTTCACTGGCATCCATTTGAACTCAACTTAGATCTTCATCAAGACGGTGTGTTGCTGCAAGAGTTTTTGCAAAAGCGCAATGGCCTGAGCCCAGAGCAAAGCTTGGCTCAGCAGCAGAGTTTGGTGCAGTTGGGGCAAGAGGTTGGCATTGAGTTTAACTTTGAGCCAGAGATGCGGATCTACAACACTCGTCAAGCGCATAAATTGATCCAATGGGCGCAGGGCGAGAAGCAAACGGAATTACAACTGGCGTTATTTAACGCTTATTTTTGCGCCGCTAAAGCGATTGACCAACAGGAAGTGCTATTAGGTTGCGTTGAATCCATTGGTTTAGATAGTGAGCAGGCACAAGCTGTGCTTAGCAGTGACGAGTGGGATCAAACCGTACAAGACAGTGAGGTATACTGGCTATCACTGGGCGTGCATGCTGTTCCTGCGATTGTGGTTAATCAATTACACTTAATCAGTGGTGCTCAGCCTGTTGATATATTAGTGGATGCACTGCGAGACATCGCCGCTGAGATGGATGGGGTATAAGTCACCCCAGTTAGGCTCTAACTGGGGCAAAAAATGGGTAAAAGCGTGGCATTAAAATTCGTTTAATGCTTCTCTGATTTTTTGGTCGGTTTTGTATTGGCTCAGAGCATACACAGACCAGATTGCCGCTGGGATCCAACCAATCAAGGTGAGCTGCAGAATCAGGCAAATAATCCCACTGAACGGGCGACCAATGGTAAAAAATTGAAACCAAGGTAGCAAAAGTGCTAGTAGTAAACGCATGGGGTGATCCTCTCTTGTTACTTTGGTCGCTATGTTAACAATAATCTCATTAACTCGCTGTCTTAAATTTGCGACATACTAGGCTGGCCGGCCACTTTCATAACACTTCATAGGATAAATTCTTCTAATCGCTGCAAATGTGCACAACTTCTAGGTTTGATCTTTTTGCTAGTGATAACGTTGTAAACGTTTCCACTTATTGTAATTGCCCTCATTTCTTCATCGGATGGGGCCTATTTACGCACAAAAGGATGATTGGCATGAGATCGTTTGCTGAGGTAATTGCGGCCCGAGAATGGGAAAATCAACACGTCACCCACCACCATACCCTAGCGGCTCACGCGCCGTTGCACGCTTATTCTAGTGCAGCGCAAGCGCTTGCAAGCCAAGCATCAGAGCAGCGCTATTCGCTCAATGGCGAGTGGAAGTTTCAACTGTTTGAAAAACCAGAGCAAGTCTTAGCCGAAATGGTGGAAAGCCATTTTGATGATAGCCATTGGTCATCGCTTGCCGTTCCTAGCAACTGGCAATGCCAGGGTTTCGATAAACCGATCTATACCAATGTGAAATACCCGTTTGCCGATAAAGCGCCTTACGTCCCCGAGCAAAATCCGACCGGGTTGTACCGCCTCAGCTTCGAGTTGCCCGCGCACTTTGCCAATAAAAAGCAACGGATTATCTTTGATGGGGTTAACTCGGCGTTTCACTTGTGGTGTAACGGGAAGTGGGTGGGCTACTCGCAAGACAGCCGCTTACCCGCCGAATTTGACTTAACGGAGTACCTTCAAGCGGGTACCAATCAGCTCAGTGTCATGGTGCTGAGGTGGTCGGATGGCAGTTATTTAGAAGACCAAGACATGTGGTGGCTCAGCGGCATTTTCCGCGATGTGACTGTGCTTGCCAAACCCAACGTGGCGATTGAAGATGTTCGTGTGGTGACAGAGCTTGATGCTTGTTATCGAGACGCGACACTTAGCGTCACAACCCTGTTATCGACTAGCCAATCGGAAGGTTATCAAGTGCGGGTAGCGCTCTATTCCACCAACCAATGTGAAGCTATCGCTAGCGGCCAAGTTCGCTTTGGCGACAAAATGGTGGATGAAAAAGGGCCTTGGCAAGATGTGGCGAAGCTCAGCCTTGCAGTGGAAAATCCAGCCAAATGGAGCGCAGAAGCGCCAAACTTGTATCGCTGCGTGGTGAGCTTGCTGGATGAGCAAGGCGAGTGTGTGGATTGCGAAGCGTATTGGGTCGGGTTTCGTCAGGTCGCGATCGAGCAGGGCCAATTGATGGTCAACGGAAAAGCCGTTTTGATCCGCGGAGTCAACCGTCATGAGCACCACCCAGAGCTGGGTCATACCATGACTGAAGCGAGCATGCTGCAAGACATCAAACTGCTCAAGCAGCACAACTTCAACGCGGTGCGTACCGCCCATTACCCGAACCACCCAAGATGGTATGAGTTGTGCGATGAGTATGGCTTGTATCTGGTCGATGAAGCCAATATTGAATCCCACGGCCAGTTTCCAATGGGGCGACTTTCCAATGATAGCAGCTGGCTTGGCGCTTATATGCGCCGTATCACGCGCTTAGTGGAACGAGACAAAAACCATCCTTCGGTGATCATCTGGTCACTGGGGAATGAGTCTGGGCTGGGCGCCAATCATCACGCCATGTACCAATGGGTGAAACAAAACGATCCCACCCGCCTTGTGCAGTACGAAGGGGGCGGCGCCGACAGTGCCGCAACCGACATTATTTGCCCAATGTACTCACGGGTAGAAAAAGACCAAGTGTACCCGCCCGATCCAAGCGTGACGCCCAAATATGCGATCAAGAAATGGATCGGTTTACCGGGAGAAACGCGGCCGTTGATCTTATGTGAATACGCTCATGCCATGGGCAATAGTCTTGGCAGCTTTGATAAGTATTGGCAGGCGTTTCGTCAGTATCCGCGCCTGCAGGGCGGCTTTATTTGGGATTGGGTTGACCAAGGTATAACGAAAGTCGATGAGCAAGGGCAAGCCTATTGGGGCTACGGAGGTGATTTTGGCGACACGATTAACGACCGTCAATTCTGTATCAATGGCTTGGTGTTCCCAGACAGAAGCCTTCACCCTACTTTGCACGAAGTGAAAAAAGCGCAGCAGTTTTACCAGTTTGCACTGATTTCATCTCAGCCACTTATCATTGAAATAACCAGTGAAAAACTCTTTCAAGCGAGCGACCACGAGAGGTTGCAGTGGTCGCTGCGCCGAGATGGGGTCGCCGTTGAGCAAGGCGAGTTGGCGCTGGAAGTTGGCCCTGAGCAAAAAGTTAAAATTGAGCTAATGCCATCGCTTGTCCAGTGCAATCAGGCAGGGGACTATCAGCTCAAT
>Ga0209379_10000837_pt1 | contig 22359 bp, 18 predicted proteins | sample tdDd001_FD_187124 | JGI IMG/M metagenome (GOLD analysis project Ga0209379, IMG submission 187124) | Marine sediment microbial communities from the Atlantic coast under amendment with organic carbon and nitrate - tdDd00.1 (SPAdes)... | ecosystem: Environmental > Aquatic > Marine > Coastal >...
CATGTTATCCTCCTCGATCATCTCAATCAAATACTAATATTTTCAATAGTACTACTTTCAACTATTTAGCCATTAATGTTCTAAAGATTTGCATTTTATTATATCATGCGACATAAACTCAATAAGACAAATGGTACATTTAGTACATATGCTAGTATATTTAGACACAAAAACGCTCACATTATTGCAAGCGTGTTTCATAATCAGTTTCATAGATTTAGTCAGTGATAATCTGTAATTGTGTTGCAGCTTCAATAGCCTTAAAAGCCCAATGGTCTTTAGCTATATCGAAAAATGTTGGTATTTGAGATTCTAGTCCACTACGATTAATGAGCTTATTAATCATAACGACAACTTCCCCTCTTTTAATTAAATCATTTGGCTTAAATGTTCCATCATCATATCCAGTTACGATACCAGCGTTATAAACTATATTTATCGCATTAAAAGCCCAATGATCTACTCTAACATCCTTTATAAAGTGTCTAGCATAATCAGGCTGATTAACATCAAATAACTTGAATGCATTAGAAATGATGACAGCCATTTCAGCTCTTGAAACTGGTTGGTCTGGTTTGAAAGTTTTATCTTTATAACCTTTCATAATTCCATTTTGTTTTGCTAACTCAATGTAAATAAATGCCCAGTTATCTGAATTTACATCTGAAAAGGAACCTTCTTCGAAATAAGACTTCCGGTATTCTTGATTTATATCATTTACATTCAACCTCAAAACGCGTATCATCATAGTAGCAATTTCAGCTCGTGTAATGGTTCCATCAGACCTAAATGAGCCATCAGGATATCCAGATATATAAGAACCATAAAAACTAATAAAACCCTTTGGCGACTGCTCTGAAACTTGAACTGTAATTTCTTTAAAGACATTGTATCCTTCTACAGTTGCAGTGATGGTAGCAACACCCTGTTTTGAATCGCTCAATGTCACGAAACCATTCTCATCAACATTAGCTATACTTGGATCATCAATTGTGTAAACAACATCATTTGACACTCCCCCAACATTTCCAGTTAATTGAAAAGAATTAATATATCCATCTGTCAAAGGATCTGATGAATCGAGTTCAATAAACTCTGTATTCATCCTTAATGTTACTTCAATTAGTTCAACAGTTACACTCGGAGTAAAAGGGGTTCTTACTAGTAAATTAGTCTGCCCAGCTAAGTCAGTCGCATACCTCATTAAACTGTTTTCTTTTAAATTTAACTCAACACTATAAAGCATGACATCTGCAAACCCTACTAATACATCTATAAATTCTTCAATTTCACTATTATCAACAAACTTTTCACCTTCATAATTCTCTGGATAATCATTAGCTACACTTGTTAATTCGTCAATCAATTCTTGTCTAATTTCAGGTCTTAAATGCAACGATTCAGATTCACTTTTTCCAGTTTCGGTATTATATGTCTCAAAAGCGATATAATCACTGATAATGATATTTAGTAAGCCTTGCATAACTACAATTTCACCAGCCTTTTTCCTATCATACTTAGAAATAACATCTTGCATTTGATAAGGTAAGGCCCGAAACAATTCATTTAAGTAATTGTGAAAACGTTTCATATATTTACTATAATTAAAATCTGATTCATGATATAAGTCAGAATAAATATTATCTCCAGGATTATATTCCAATTTTACATCATCAATATTGCTGGGAAAACCACTCATAAAATAGTCCATAAACAGATAAATTGTCTGTGCATCTAGTCCATATTCTTCTAACAATTCTTTTCTAGTGGAATTACTATTCAGTGCAATTTCAATTTTCGTTTCAATAGAATCATGACGCAACGAAGTAAGTATTAAGAAAAACTTAACACCATTTGTCACTTTATCATCCATCAATTTATCAAATACCTTGAACCACACTGCACACGATTGAGAACCATCAGTATCAATATCAGCATTTGCACCTTCATGAGTCGTTGAATCAGCAAATACAATTAAAGTCTGAACAATCATGCATAGCACGACTAATAGTATCATGCTACGATAACCTTTCATTTTCTCACTTCCTATTCATTTGTTGGCAAATCATTTTCACTTACATAAAACCTAGATGCTGCTTCTATATCACCATGATAAAAATATGACATTGGAACATCTTTAAAACTTGTTTCTAAGGACCTATAAGGATCTCGTCCTATTAGTCTATTGACCATATATACAAGTTCCTCACGCAAAGTCTCATCAAATGGTCGAAAAGCATTGTTAATATAACCAGAAGTCACTCTCGAATTATACAGCCTATGAATAGCATTTGATGCCCAGAAATCATCAGATACATCTGGAATACTTATAACATGTTTTGGATTCACTTCTATATTAGAATACTTCCAATAATTTGTGAAAACTTGAGCAATTTCAGCTCTTGATATAGGATTATCCGGTTTAAAAGTACCATCTGAATAACCTGAGAACAACCCAATTTTTCCAACTGCATTTACATATTTTTGCGCCCAATGATTCTCTGTTACATCCGAAAAAACAACTTCTTTATCCATTAATGGAAGATTCAATATTTTTGCGAATATTGTTGCTACCTCTGCTCGTGTCACAATTCCACGTGGTCTGAAAGTACCATCAGAATAACCTGATACGTAGGGTGCATTGAACTCAATTTTTCCTAAAGGAGTCTTTTCAACAAATAATATATCAGCGTATGCAACTGCGCCACCTACTATAGATTGTGCTTTTAATTTTACAGAAAAATCTCCTAGACCATCTGGAACATCTTCCTTAATTCTAACTATACCTTCCTTATCAACTGCTACATATTGAGTATTATCCACACTCCATTCAACATCATCCTTATCAGCACCTTTAACAGTAGACTGAAAGTTATATGATTTATATCTCTCCTCAGCATCTACACCATAGTCCAACACAACAGCATCAGTATCAAGTTTAATGGAAACAGTTCTAGTAACAATTGTAGTCTCAACGTCTTTAGGTTTATATATCCCAGATGAGTTATCCTCTTTTATGAAGGCCATCATATATGATGATATTTCACCCTCTTTGGTCTTAACTTTGAATGCTGCGACTGTGGTTTTATCTGTTAAGTTAAATTCTATCTCACTACTTGAATCATAAATATAATCCGTTTCACCATCATAAGTTACAATTGCAATCTGATCAGTAGAATCATAAGTATCAATCTTAAACTTTACCAAATCATTGTTAGGATTTAACGTCACATAATAATCCATATTGTTCTCTGTAATAATAGGGTTATTCACAGACGAATCAATAACCAAACGCTTTACTCTAGAACTAGTGAGTGGTTGATTATACTTTACGAAAAATTTGTATTGCCTTCTTATCCCATATTTCTCTATTTCCAAATTAAATACCGTTATCTGATCTTCAAGTATTACTTTTATTTCATCAAAACCATTACATTCAATTCCATTGAAGTATAATTTTGATTCATCTCTCAACTCACCAAATAAAGTTAATTCTTTTATGTCAGAATCTACACTTACTAGATAATTATACTTCTTAAAATCATACTCTAATTCAACATCATTAATATATAAGGATGTTAAAGCTGAGTAATTTATCGCCGCGTCTATATCAATCAATCCACATCCAATTGTGTCCATCTTGCTATACCCCTCCGGAATCACGATTCCTGGATCATATGCAGTTGTTCTAACTATATCTCTAACTTCATATGGTGTAAGTTGTGGAAATTGTGCTCGTATCAAGGCTACCATTCCGGTTACATGAGGTGCTGCCATTGATGTACCTGACATAACTCGACCTTTTGTATCTGAACTCATATTGGTACTTAAAATATTGGAACCAGGTGCAACAACATCAATAGATCTATATTTATAGTCTCTTATTCCACCAATATTTGAAAAATCTGAAATGCCTAACTCATCCTTTGTAGGATGTTTCATAACACTGCCAACTGCAATAACATTCTCTAAAGCAGCTGGATAGAGAACTACTTCACTTCGACGCTCTTGACCACTAAACTTCTGATGATAATCCTCACTGTCTATCCAATTATTGCTGTCATTCGAAGCGCTTGCAACTACGACTATACCTGCTTCTTCAGCACGTTCAAAAGCCATTGCAATCTCTTCATTATAGTAATCACCAACGCTATAATTTATTACATCAACATTTTTACTTATTGCGTAATCAATCCCTTCAACAATATCACTATTCAGCGAATACCCTAGATTGGCAAAAACTTTTATTGGCAATATTTGAACTCCTGGAGCAACTCCAATTACATTATCATTACCATTGTTTAGTTCCGCTCCAATAATCCCAGCGACATGTGTTCCATGTCCACTAAAATCCATAGGATTATCATCATCGTTGCCAAAATCATATCCCTGAACCAACTCTAAGTCTGGATGGTTTGTATCAATTCCTGTATCAATTACTGCGACCAGGATTTCATTTTTTTCACCTTTACGATACTCTACCTCATTTAAAGTAGACCAAACTTTATCCATATTGGTATATTCAAATCTCCAACGGTCATATTCATTAATATCCTCTGGCTCATTATCTTCTATTGAATAAGTAATTGATATTATATTGAAATAACAAAGTATAGTTACTAATATAACTATTAAACTTCTCATATAAACCTCCTGCTAGTGAAGTTAAGACTACAAATGCAAATTATATAAATAATCAAATTGATTACTCGTTTTGCCATATAACAGCAAAATATATACTTTACTTCTCTTAATCAACTGTTATACGTTCTACCTCAAGTTAAATTATACCCATTCAACAAGTCTATTTAATCGAAAAAGAATGTTTAGCCATATAACAGTACATTTAACCATTTAAATACAATAATCAGTGTTGTAACTGTCAATATTGAATGCTATAGTTAACTTATGAAGAGGTGGTTATGATTAAAGAATATATAAGCAAACTTGCTCAGGCTAAACTAACATTTAAAGAGCTACTAACGTTTGTAAAGGGATTTCACAAAGAATTATCAATATTGACTCTTCTAAATCTTATTATTTATGCTATAGGGATTTGTTTAGCTGTAATAACTAAGTCTGTTATCGACAATCTTTCAACTTCAGGTTCTCGATTCGCATCTTATTTATTTGCCTATTTGTTAATTAATATACTTCTCCTATTAATTCAATCTTACAGAAATGCTTACAAAACAATCTATTCAGAAAAACTACGAAATAGTTTGCAATTAAAGTACTTAGAATCCTACTTCAACATCCACTATTCTGAGTCATTTAATTATCAAACAGGAGATGTATTGACACGTCTTACTTCAAACATAACTAATATTGTTAATTTTTTTACATTTACTCTTCCAAATATAATTGCATTATTTATGCAGTTAATTATTGCCTTTATAATAGTTTTTAACTATGACAAAATATTAGGTGTTTATGGGTTTCTTATAATGCCTATTGTTGCAATATTAAGTTTTGTTTTTGGTAAACGTATGACTTTTCAACAGAGACGTATTAATCAAAAAGAGGGGTATTACAGAGGTTTTCTCAGCGAAACTATCTACAACTCAACGATAATCAGATGTTTTGAGTACACAAAAGAAACGTTAATAAAGACAAAAAAACTACAAGATGATAAGTTAAAGATTATTAAAGAGAAAAGTCATACCGTTATAGTTTCAAGTTTCCTTGTACAACTAGGCTACTCTATCAGTTCATTTATTGCATTTGGATGGGGAGCTATCAGAATTCAACAAGGATATTTAACACTAGGAATGTTTTTTGCTATTATTCAATTAATGTCTCGTATGCAATCGCCTATTATGGAGTTAACAAGAGCACTACCACATTATATAAATGCAATTACTGCTATGGAAAGATTAAATACATTACAGACCACAAAAAAATTAACTTCAAAAAACAAACCAAATATCAACGAGAAATTTAACATTAACATCAAATCATTATCCTACTCTTATAATCGCGAAAAAAATATATTAAACGGTTTTAATCTAAAAATTCGCTCTGGTGAAAAAATTGCATTGATAGGTACTTCAGGCGTTGGAAAGACAACGTTTCTAAAACTCATCATGACTTTACTCGAACCTTTAGAGGGCTATATAAGTATTGAAGGTGCTACTGCCAAATATGAGAATGATATTTCATTTTACTCATTTGTTCCTCAAGGTAACTCATTACTTTCAGGGACTGTAAGGGAAAATCTTCTAATTGGAGACAAAACTGCCTCAGAAACTGAATTGTGGTATGCATTAAGAACCGCATATGCAGAAACATTTATTCACGAATTACCAAATGGACTAGAGACTAACTTAGGAGAGGGAGGTGCTGGTTTATCTGAGGGACAACTCCAGCGATTATGTATAGCTCGCGCATTAATAAGGAAAACATCCATTTTATTATTAGATGAGGCAACTTCTTCATTAGATAAGAACACCGAGGAAATTGTTCTAAAAAATATCTTTGAATATTATCCTAGCAAGACAGTTATTGCAATAACACATCGGCCTACACTCTTAAATTATGTTGATCGAGTTATCGATGTATCAAAACTAGGAGCATTCAAACAAGAAATACACTAAAAAAGAGATCACTCAATCTCTTTTTCTTTTGATTTAACTATAAAATCAATTATATATATTGTTGATAATATTTGGCTAATCTCTATACGATCATCTAGATTTGTTGAACTCTTAATATCCCCGTATTTATCTAATATCTTCTTGAAAGAATCTACATCAAGATAGTCATTAAGATAATCATTTTCTTCTATCTGAAGCTTAACTATATTAATCTGACTTTCCCACTCATTCTTAATACGAAATAAAAAGTCACCACCTTGAACACCTTTAACTCTAGATTGCAAAACTTCTCTTGGTACTATATCTTTTAGACCTTCTTTTATTAAAGTTCTAGTATAACCTTTGAAGTTAAACGCGTCAATGGGAAAGTTATAACAACACTCTATGAGTCTAACATCTCTTGTTGGATCTCGTTGAAGTATCTTATACCTTAATCCAAACTTTGTTTCACTCTCAGCCATTTGGTTTAACAGTATAGGATTACACATCTCTTTCAATACTATGTTAACATTAGTAGATGGTTTTCCAGTTTCATGAAAAGACTTTAGCTCGGTTGCCAAATCCTCTAATTCTATCATATTTAACTTATTGTAAATATTTATATATGATAGAATATTAAATTTTTCGTGTTTAATAAATTCTGAAAAAATTCTTTTAAAATATTTTTTTCTACTAATACTTTGACTCTTACAATATTGACTTACAATAGTATAAAAAGATCTAAACTTAAATCGACTTATTAAACTATAATAGTATTTATAGGTATTTCCATACGAAACACAAAAATTACCTGATTGACCATTTAGTAGGATTTTGCACCCTCTTTCTGAAGCTAAGCTATATATATCTTTTATCCAAAATCCATTAGATAAAAACTTCACTGGTTGCTCATTGATTTGCTCAATATCACATTTCTCAGAAATAGCAGATTTTCCTTTTGAGTCGACAAAACAGCACTCCAAATTTGTCAATTTATCATCAATTAATTTTACAATATTTGATTCGTCAAAACTAATATCTCGAGGAATATTTAAATTATATTCTAGGTCTGGAATCGAGGTGTACCCGTAGATTTTTTTCCGATCTTTCTTTAGAATTTCAGCAGCAATACATACTACCGAGCTTGAATCAAGCCCTCCACTTAATGAAATTCCTATTTCACCGTTTGTTCTTAAGCATGACGAAATTGCCTTGCTGTAAACATTTCTAAAATCTGAATATGCTTCTTCAACAGATTTATACTTTTTAGTCTTTTTTAAATTCCAATAACATTTAGTTATTATATTATTATCTTTTAAAATAAGAGTATGAGCTGGTTTTAACATGAAAATTTTTTCATATATAGTTTCATCTTCTGTTGGATTGTTCATAACCATATTTACTGCAATCATCTTCCTTAAATATGACTTATTCAAGGTAGATTGATTTTGGGATATAGACCCGATTATTGTAGAAAATTTAAAACTTCCTCCAGTGAATGTATAATATAAAATTTTTTTACCTAGCTGATCTCTTGCCAAAAATAAGAAGTCTTGATTAAAATCATAAATTGCAAAAGCAAAATCTCCATAAAGATATCGTGGACAGTCAGTACCCCATTTCTTATATGATAATTCAACTAACACACTATCTGCAATGTCATTACCCACTGAAAAAATTCTAATCAATTCATCACGATTATCCAATATCACATCACACATAATCAGAATACTGTCATTTTTTCTAGGCATTAATTCATATTCATCTTCTTTAGTAAAATACTGATGATAACATGAAAAAAGAACATTATCATATACTAACTCCTTAAAAGAATCAAACTTATAATTGTTGAAATATTTTTTGTACTCATTTTCTTCATGAATCCCTATTTCCCCATAGATAGCAGCCATTTATAACTCCAAAAGTATATTTTTTTCAATCATTGATCTCACTGATGACTCCGTTTCAATCTTGCATTTGTCAATATCGACCTCATAAATTTGAATTAACTTGCCTATTAAACTATCCAAGCTATGGGGTTTCATTAATATTTTCCAAATATCGCAGCTTACCTCATTAAGAACATAGTATTTACCAATATTTAAATCTAGTAACCCTAACTCTCTACCAATACTTACATACTCTAGGCTATCATTATATACATATTTCTTCATCCAAGTCTCCTCGTATCACTTCATTTATTAACTTAATCTGGTCTTTAACTGTAAACCTATCAGTCGGTCTTATAATTCGATATCCTTTTACCTTGGAACATATCCTACTCATATACTTGAAATGATCCGAAATTTGACCACTGTATTCCAGTACAAAATATCTATAGGAATTTCGAATTAGCAACTCAAGTGTTTCTTTCAAATTTAGGGTTACAATAGTCACTTCATCTACATCACCTGGAACAAGTTCTATAGTATAATTTAGTAATTCTGGTGACCTAGAATATATATCATCATTTTTATAATAAAACTTATTTTCTTTTTTCACAACAGCATTCAATCCACTACTATTTAGTCCGAGTTCATCAAGTGATTTATCCCATAATTTTGATGATGGATAGCTACAGTTTACATGAACACTATGTCCAAACAGATTAGTTCTTATAACATCATCAGTTAATATTTCCCATCCATCTAGTGACAAACCTACCGCAAGAGAGGATTTCCCTGCTCCAGAGTTTCCTAATATAGCAATACAAACATCTTCTTTTTTCACTACTGAGCCATGTAAGGGAAATTCATTTCTCTGCATCATTAAAGTTCCAAACACAGTTCCTAATAGATACAGAACAAACTCATCATTTTTCGCACCGTAATCTTTCTTGTAATTAATCTGATTACCATTAGTAATATCATATTTTGCAATTCCAGACATATTTAAAATAGAGTGGGTTGGACTTATCTTGATAAATTTTTGTACATCACATATTCCACCAATATCACTTTCTTGAATAATGACTTCAGGTTTGTCAAAGTCAATAAAAAAACAATCTAATTTAATATCTGATAATACTTTTAATCCAAAAATTTTATATTTATACATAGCACTCTCTTTTCCATTAAAATAGTATATATTCCATATATACTATTTTAAACTACTATTTAACTTCCTAAAGGCTTTGGACCTAAGCCATCTTCTTGATGACCTGTTGTTTGATTTTCCCAGATGGTTCCATCCTCATACTTACCAGTAAAATTAGCCATCGTTGCCTGCACGCTCAATTCCTCAACCAATGGAGTTGTCCATTTTTTCATACGATATCTCCTTTCATTTATATTTAGACTAGTCATCGTTATACAACTAGACTATTACTATAACCATAAATGAAATCCTAAATAAAAACATACATAATTGCATATTTAGGCCAAATAAGTTAGCATTTAGCCATAAAACACTTCAAAACTTATTGTTTATATCGCTAACCACAGATACCTTAAACTCCAGTACCATATATAGTAGTATTAATCCTCCAATGCTTCCAGCAACTCAATTTTGCTCATAATATTAGGTTTATCAATTTTTTTACTAATGAACCTTTGAGTTAGTTCATTGTTTTTTGTAAATATAAAGTAACCTCTTTTTATCCAATAAATCGGAAGAAGAAAAGGATATTTGTTTAGTATTCCAAATCTTTTCCTCATATCATCAAGTGGTAGAAAAAACAACTTTATTTTTGTATAAGTAACATTTTTTTTTCTTAAGTTATTAATGTATATCATATCTATCTGATGCTCTCCTCTATGTCCATAAGCACCTGATTCATTTATCATTTCTAATAACTCCATAGCAACACTACATTTTATTTCAATAGAAACTTGATTATTAAAACGAAACAAATAGTTACCCAAATACAGAATATACTCTGAAATAATATGCTTTTTAAAATATTTAAGTGTTTCACATACATAAATAGAGTTAAATTTCAAAGAATGTAACCGATAATATGCACCAATATCATACAAGCTACGCAAACCGATCCCAGTACTATAAATATGTTTCGAAGCATGTAACATTAAGTAAATATAGCTATTTTCTTCTGATAAAACATAACCTGGTAAATTATTTTTCCGCACCTTTGTATTAAAGCAATGTCTTTGAAACCATTCGAAATCTGTATAATGCTTCTTATGGAATAAAGAATAATGAACTTCTATCTTAGTATAGTTACTATTGTAATAGACGTAGTCTTTATCTGATTTATCAATCAAAGTAAAAGATTTTTTGATAAAGAAATTATCAACATACTCTAAGTCTGATCTATTAATTAATATATCAATATCATTCATTATTCTGGTTTTTGAATTTCTATATAACTCATTGACAACAGGACCTTTTAGAATAATAAACTCTATCTTTTTTAACTCTAATTCTTTCAAAATTTCAAATGTTTTATATAAGCTTATTGAGTGGTCTAGAACATGGAATAAATATTCTTCTCTCCATCTAATATACAATTCACTTTGCTTAAAATCTTGAGTCCAAAAGTCGTTATAAAAATCAAACAGAACATGATGAAGTAAGTGTTCTTTTGATTTCAAATAAACATCCTTCCAATTAATATTTAGTAGTAGACTTGCATCATATTGATTAGATAATGCACATGATATTGTTTTCATTAAATTATTCATAATATTCCCTTACTTAAGAATTAATCTCTACGATATAAATCTCTAGTATAAACCTTTTCTTTTACATCATTTAGCAAATCACAATGCCTATTCGTTACAATGACATCACTTATTCTTTTAAATTCTTCTAAATCTTTAATTACTTTTGACCTGAAGAAATCATTTTCAGACAAAGAAGGCTCAAATACAACTACATCTACTCCCTTTGCCTTTACTCTTTTCATAACACCTTGAATTGATGAGGATCTAAAATTATCCGAATCTTGCTTCATTGTTAATCTATAAACTCCTACTGTTTTAGGTTCGCGTTTTAGGATTTGATCTGCAATATGATCCTTTCTAGTTCTATTAGCATCTACAATTGCTCCAATTATGTTATTTGGTACATTGTCATAATTCGACAGTAATTGCTTCGTATCCTTAGGTAGGCAATATCCACCATAACCAAACGATGGGTTATTATAATGCGTTCCTATTCTAGGGTCTAAACCAACACCTTCAATAATTTGCTTTGTATTCAACCCTCTAACTTCTGCATAAGTATCTAACTCATTAAAGAATGCAACCCTCATTGCTAAATATGTATTGGAAAAAAGTTTAATTGACTCTGCTTCGGTTGAGTTTGTGAACAGAACTTCTATATTCTCTTTTGCAGCCCCCTTAACTAATTCATTAGCAAAATTTATTGCTCTTTTTGATTTTTCTCCCAATACGATACGCGAAGGATGCAAATTATCATACAAAGCTTTCCCTTCTCTTAAAAATTCAGGTGAAAAAATAATATTGTCTGTCTCAAACATTTCTCTAACGCGCTCTGTATAGCCAACTGGCACTGTAGATTTTATAATCATAAGTGCATCTGGATTAATAGATAATACATTTGCAATAACAGCTTCAACTGATCTTGTATTGAAGTAATTCTTCATAGGATCATAATTAGTAGGGGTTGCAATAACAACATAATCAGCATCTTTATAAGCAGTATAAATATCTGTAGTAGCATTCAAATTAAGTCTTTTGCTTGAAAAAAATTCTTCAATCTCCTTGTCTACAATAGGTGATACCTTGTTATTAATTAACTCAACTTTCTCTTTCAAAATATCAAGAGCTATAACTTCATTGTTTTGTGCTAGTAGAACAGCATTTGAAAGTCCAACGTATCCAGTACCAGCAATTGTAATTTTCATCTCTTTATCACTCCCTAAATTTAGCAGTTATAATATTCTCTATACCAATCTACAAACCTACCAATACCTTCTTCTATAGAAGTGTTTGGTTTAAAATCAATGTCTCTTTCTAAGTCAGATACATCAGCGTATGTCTTTAAAACATCCCCTGGTTGCATATTCATATATATCTTATTAGCCTTCTTTCCAACTTTATCTTCTATAACCGAGATAAATTTCTCAAGTTTAACCGGTGCATTATTGCCAATATTATAGATTTTATAAGGCGCTGTACTACTACTTAAATCACCGCTAGATTCATCCCACTGAGGGTTCTTTATAGGTGGTTTATCAATAAGTTTTACAATACCTTCGACGATATCATCAATATATGTAAAATCTCTCTCCATCTTCCCATGATTGAAAACTTTAATTGGATTACCTTCAATAATGTTCTTAGTAAAACTAAAGTATGCCATATCCGGTCTTCCTAAAGGACCATACACGGTAAAAAAGCGAAGTCCTGTTGTAGGAATATTATACAAATGACTATAAGTGTGAGCCATTAATTCATTAGATTTTTTAGTAGCTGCATATAAACTTACTGGATGATCTACTTGATGATTTGTAGAAAAAGGGACGACACTATTTCCTCCATATACAGAACTTGACGATGCATAAATCAAATGCTTTACGGAATGATATCTGCAAGTCTCTAATACATTAACAAATCCAATTAAATTTGAATCAACATAAGCTTGTGGATTTACAATTGAATATCTTACACCAGCTTGAGCTGCTAAGTTAATTACAATTTCAGGCTTAAACCGATTGAATAACTCATCTAATGATTCTTTCGCCTTAAGATCAACTCTTACAAAATTAAAATTCTTATATTTACATAGTAATTTCAATCTTTTTTGCTTTAACTCAACACTGTAATAACTATTAAGATTGTCAATTCCTACAATTTCAATGTCATTTTTTAACATATGCAAAGACAAATGATAGCCTATAAATCCTGCCACACCTGTTATTAATATTCTTTTTTCCTTTTTATTCATATTTAGATCTCCAAATTTAGAATTTCAATTAACTCATTTTAAAAAATAATACAGTCGCACGGTTATCAATAAACTTTATCAATTTTTGTTATTACCAAATTATTTACTTTCTTCATAAGCTCAATAAACAAGTGTAGTGCTCTACTCCTAAATATGTACGAAAGCAAAAAGTATAATAATGCAAAAATAAATACTGTAATTAGTATATTACTTTGCCCAATGGTTATTCTAAATATAAGGATAACAGTCACTGTAACAAAAGTTATCAAAATTGTTGGCAATATATCTAATAATTGTTCTCTTATCCTATATCCAATATATTTCCCTACAGGCCATATATTAATAAATATTGACACTATCGAACATACTGTAGCACCAATAGCAACATAGATGATACCAAATTGCACTGTAATAAGAAGTACAATTATAGCTATAAAGTTCTTAATTAGAGATAACCTAAAAAAAATATCACTCTTCCCAATTGCTTTTAAAGCTTGAAGATTTGCATCATGCAAAGGAGAAAAAGCATACTTCACACAAGCTAGTTGCATAAATGGCACTGCCGCAATCCATTTATCAGTCAACAAAAACAATAAAACTTCTTCTGATATAAGCATTAGCAAAAACATACCTGGAATTGTTACAAAAGTTCCAAGTACAATAAATCTTCTTATCATGTCTTTTAGAATGGTAGCATTATCTTGTTGTTTTGAAAAAACTGGAAAGATTACCGCTACTATTGGCTGGGTTATATTGCCTGCAACCAATTTGGGTAACTGATCACCTCTGTTGTAGTATCCTAGAAGTGCAGAGTTAAAACCTTTTGCAATAAAAAGTGTTTGTATATTTATGAATATTGAGTTTGCCAAGCTAGTAAACAGAATTCCACTTCCATACTTAAGCATATTCTTAACTTTCATTACTGAAAAAGTACATTCCCATCGCCATTTTACGGTCGTCCAGAGTACTACTGTATTAGCAATACTTCTAGATATTTGTGAAAAAGTAATTGCCCACACACCTGCTCCCATAAATGCTAAAGACACACCAACAACTCCTTGTACCAGTATTCCAATTGCGCCTCTAAAAAAGCTCTTTTTAAATTCCATATTTCTTCTCATTAATGAGTTTTGAACTATATTCGCTGAGTTAATCAAAATAACAATTCCATGAACTCTAAGTAACGCTTTTAATAATGGTTCATTATAGTAGTTCGCTACAAAACTAGCTCCAAAATATAATATTAAATACAGTAAAACTGAAATCATTAAATTTAAAAAGAATACTGATGATAAATCCACATTATCGATTTCTTTCTTTTGAATTATTGCCTGACCTAATCCACTATCAACAAAAACTTGAGAAATACTAATAAAAACAGTTAACATCGCTATCAAACCAAAATCTGATGGTAACAGTAACCTCGCCAACACTAATTGGACTATAAACTGTATAATCTGAGTACCAAATTGTTCGGCAAATCTCCACATCGTACTAACAAGTACACGACTCTTATAATCGTTCATTTACCACATTCTTTCTCTTTTTTATATAAGAATTAAATAACCAATAAAGTTTACTTGATAAAGCTAAAATCATTGGACTCCTCAATTTATAAGATACCATAATCATCTTACCCAGCTTACCTGTTAAATCACTATTATACTTAATAACACTTTCTTGATATGATTTGTCACATACTAACTCCTTACATACTTTATACTTTGAAACTAAACTGCTGTCTATCAGTAAATTTCTATTTACATTAATTCTTAAATAGTTTAATCTAGCTCGTTCAAAGAAGGATTTGTACATTTCAAATTGATTCGAGTCAATCAGCATTTGTTTCTGTATACGCTCGATTTCCTTCAAAGTAGAATATAATTCTGTCGATGGTAAACTATGATTTGATACTTTTCTCTGCACATAATAATAATAAGGCTTAGGGATATAGTACAAGGATTTAGCATTAAACATACATGCTGGAACTATGTATCTGTCCTCACATATTCTACTGCGACTCTTGCAATACACAATATTTTCCATGAATAATTTGCTTTTGTATATTTTATTCCATCTAGCATTAGTGATATGAGCATCGTTAAATGTTGGTAACGTAATTTTTTTTAGAGAAACAAGGTCCTCATCCGTATATATTCCCTCTTGTAACGAACTTTTCTCTTCGATAATATGATTCCTATATACTGTATGCCTATTACACATAACAACATCGACGTTATGTTCTTTTGCCTTGTTATACATATTCGAAAACATTTCTGGATCGATATAATCATCACTATCGACAAATCCAATGTAATCACCTTTTGCCAGCTTAACACCATCTAACCATGCAGACATCAATCCCTCATTTTTTTTTGAGTATAAGAAAAATTTAGTATTATTGTCTGCGAATTTTTTACATATTTTATACGAATGGTCTGTAGAACCATCATTGATGATGATAACTTCATAATCATCAAATGATTGATTATCCAGTGAACTTAGACATTTTTCTACATACGGCTCAACATTGTAAACTGGTACAATTATACTTATCACTATAGTTCTCCTTTTGAATACCTACTACTTGACTCAATCCTTGTTGCATATTATATTTTGGTTTCCAACCAAGTTTTTCTAATTTTTTTGAATTTAATACAGCTTTTGAAAATGCTGAATATCCCTTAGTTGTGGTTCCTTCTGGTACATTAAAAACTAGGTTCGTATTTGTTAAAATACTAATAATTTCTGCAATTTCCCTAATAGTGACATTGCTACCTCCATTAGAAATATTATATGCATTTCCTGACAGACCATATCTTAAAATATGGATTAACCCAGATACTACATCGTATAAATATGTATATGATCTTAACATTTCGCCTGTTGACTTTAAAACAATATCATCTCCATTTAAGCTACTATCAATAAACTGAGGAATTACACGATCATCCAACTCTGAATACGTAGCACCATATGCAAAAGATACTCTCGCAATATTCACTTTGACACCAAAAAGCTTTGAATAGTTTGCACATATATTCTCACCAAGTCGCTTACTTTCTGAATATGAAGCCCTAGTCTCAATAGGATTGATAACTCCCATATCATCTTCAGAAAACGCCTCTATTTTCGAAATGCTTTCACCATATATTTCTGAAGAAGAAACAAACAAAAATTTCTCAACATTTCTTTCTTTCGCATATTCTAATAAGTCAATCGTTCCAAAAACATTAGATTTAATAGTACCAACTGGATCATTCTTTATTGTCTTTGGAGTTGAATTCCCAGCTGCATGAATTATATAATCTATATGAATATCTGACTCAAAATGATTGTTCATGTCATGAACAATAATATTAAAACAATTATGATTTATGTACTCAGCAAATCGTCTCTCTGCTCTATTCTTATTTCTTGACAATGCATATATTTCAATCATACTCTCATATATATCATTATTTTTCATCAAAACATCAATGAAGTATGATCCTATTAGTCCTGTAGAACCTGTTACTAAAATCCTCTTATTTGCTAAAAAAGACAAATCGTTTTCTTTCACAAATGATATTAATTCCTTAGTATATGTTATGCTCATTCCTACACCTACCACTTTCCTATTAACTCAGCATTTCATCTTGATTTCTACGTTCTTCCAATTCATATAAAGCTTTATATATATAGTAGTCTTCATATGTTGTAATTTTTATATTCGAACTCTTTCCTTTAATAAAGTTGAGTTTTTTTCCATGTTTATGAAACATACTACATGAATCAATATTATTGTTATTTCCCAAATCAATCTCCTTAATATGCAAATCATACAGTTCATTCAGGAAAAATGTTTGTGGAGCTCTTGCTAGATACATATTCTCTCTACTTAGGACTTCATCGATATTTTTATGGTCATAACTTACAAACATAGTTTCAATTGCTTTTGCGACTGTTATAGCGTTCCCTTTCGTTCTAGCAGTTACGATATTCTCCAATATTAGTTTTTCATCAATAGCAGGTCTGACACCATCATGAATTAGTACTACTACATCGCTATTATTCTGTATTGAAGTATTTACTGCGTTTATTGCATTAAAAATCGATATTTGTCCACTCTCGCCCCCCTTCACAATCCATTTTACCTTTTTTATTCTATATTTTTTTATTAATCCCGTTAGCATATCAATATATGATTCGTGGCAAGCTACAGAGATCGCATCTATCATGTTACATTTCTCAAATTTTTCTATAGTGTGAATAATAATTGGTTTCCTATCAATTTCTAAAAATTGCTTTGGTTTACTCGCATTCTCCATACGCGAACCAACTCCACCGGCAAAAATGATAGCTATGTTTTTCATAATACCTCCTCATTTAATATTACTCATATCGTTTTCATCAAGAAAATAAACTACATTATCATGAGTCAAGCGTTCTTCTATTGGTGGAACAATCATATATTCACCATATAGTTGTCTCAAATAATCATTATGACCAATAGGTACTTTAGCAGAGAGGTGTTCGAAAGGAGCTAAATCAAAATCATCAAACTTACTTTTATCAACACAATTCTTCATTCCACCAGCAATAACTGTTGCAACTCTTTTAGAATCATCAAAACTATATAATTTGGCCAATTTGTCTATCAACTTCAAAGGGAATTTAACACAACGATTCCCTAACAATAGTCTTACTAAGAAAGCAATACTCCTCTTAAGCATATTACCATCAGACTTCCACTTATAAATAGATACCTTAAAAAACCAATTTAAAAGAACTAAACATTTGATTAAAAAACATTGAAAATATGCTATACAATTCTTATTCGATACACCATCTTTAGGAAACACATCAATATATACACCAATTTCATTTTTTATTGAATTTGGAAATTCAATCATTAGTGTATTTTTATTAATAATTTTCAACATCGGATATATTGAATCTTCTGGAAAGAGCAATTCTACATCACCAGATATACCATCTTTAGCCAGTAATAATAATTTTTCATAATCTCTTCTGGGCATACACACATCTATGTCATCATCCCATGGTATAAATCCTTTGTGTCTAATAGCTCCTAATAAAGTACCTGCATCAAGATAGTACCTCAAGTTGTTTTCACTACAATAATCAATAAACACATCTAACATATCAAGTTGTATTTTTCTAACTTCATTAAAATTCATCTTACGCATCATCTTTTAGCTTTTCCTTTTTTCGTTTCAATAATCTCCTACTGTTTTCTGTTCATCATGAGATCTAAAAAATTGTCCAATCATTGTCCATACTATAATCTGTGTTACACCAGGTCCATATGGATATGAATACTCAAATAAGCTTACAATAATTGACAATGAGAGTAACCAAATCGATACTCCAGAAACATTATTTATCTTACTTGATAAGTTGCAAAATACTGACTTTATCAAATACAAATAGAACAATACTAAAGGTAATGATAATACTAGTCCATATCTTACTAATGTAAATAGTATATAATTATGTACATTTCCATGTGAAAATCCGTAAAAGTTTAGTAAATTACCACCTAATGAATTTTCAGAAATATATTTTATTGAATAAACATAAACATCTGTTCTTCCAGAACTAAGTGATTGTAAATCAGCGACATCAAAATTTAGGGTCATAGAGTCCCATATCATTTCCCATAAAACATCAAAAAAGCCGTTGACTTGTAGAACAAGAAACATAATACTAATAATTTCAAGAATAATTAAATTACATAAGGTTAATTTAAACTTATAGTTCATCAAGAACATTATGAAAATAACGACAGCACAACCAACAATTCCCGATCTGTTTCTTATTACAATTAAGGTTAAAAAACCCAGTATCAACATAAATAAATAAATAAATCTTATTATCATCTCTTCTGCTTTTTTTGAGTTCTCGAAAATCAAATATGACAAAATAATTAAAGCATTACCAATAATTGGTCCTAACTGATTCTTCATAGGTATTGCATATACTTTTGCTATATTAAAACCATTTCCATAATAAAATATGGATGCAAGCCCCAGTAAAACAACTAGTACCGAGTAAAATATCATAAGTTTTTTTAGTTCTAACTCTGAAAAATGTGTCACAATAGAGCAAAGCATAATTCCAAATGGTATTAGTAAAGTCATAAATGAATTATAATTCTTACCAATAATAAAGCTCACAATCGTTAGTAGTACAGAATACACTAAAGTAATTAACATTACTCTTATAATAGGAAACTTAACTAAATACTTTATTTTAGTTACTCCTATAAAGCACAAGTAAGAGAAAAAAATGTATAGGATTATCCTAAAATGTCCATAATAGTAATCCTTAATATATGGCATTTGCTGAATTATGCTCAATCCAATTAGAACCACTAATAGTTTTTTATATACTTTAATACTAATAGTATATTTATTGACCTCTGAGTAATTCATACTATTGTATCCTGCTGATAAATTGAGAAAAATTCTAAATGTTGTTGAACCATATTTTCTATTGTATGGTACCCAATAATACTAAGGCTATTATTTGACATCTTTCTTCTTAATGGATCATTTCTGATAATTTCTTTATAACATACTTTTAACTCTTCTGGATTATCAGAGTTAATCAGAAAACCATTGACACCATTTTTCACTAACTCTAAGCCTGCAACACAACTCTTTGTTGTTATTATTGGCAATCCCATTGCCATAGCTTCATTTATCACTAATCCCCATATATCTTCTCTTGTAGGCAATATAAACAAATCCGCAACTTTATAGTAGTCTTGTAAATCATTATTAGGAATAAAATCTATAAAATATATGTTAGAAATACTATTATTTCTAATTATCTCTTCATATTCTGGCAAAACACCTCCACCAATCAGGTAAACTCCGATAGTTTCATCTTTATCAATCAATGACTCCAATAATATATCAATTCCCTTGCGATGTATCATCTGACCAACATAGAGTATTATATGTTCTTCATTAATGTCTAATTTTTTTCTTAATCTTGCTTTATCAATAAATGACATAGGAGATTTCAGTATATTTTTTTTTTCAACTGAAGAAAACGAATATTCTATAGTACTATTTATATCTGCACCATAATGAGACAGATACTCACTGGTTGACCTACTGCTACTCAACCAATAATTAGCAGAACTGATTAAAAAACTCTTAAGTTTGTACTTAAAAAAAGAATCCTGTTTTATTAATCCTCCATCAGCATTAATAATAAATTTTATACCCTTCATTTTCATGTAATATATCGCTAACATTCCAGTTGGAGTACTGTAGCCTCCGACGATGATGATTCTATCTCTGAACTCATTAATATACTTAATAACTTCAAAGTTCAAAGCTTGATCATCTTTAAACTTGATTCCGTTCATAAATATATCTTTATAGCTATATCCATCATTTTCTAGCCATTTTGAATTTCTGTTATTCGCTGTACTTCTTTCGTATAAAACAGTTAACTCTGTTTTATTTCCCAATTGATTAAAGAACTTAACTCTATAGGGTGTGGGTAAGTTCGTTATATATAATACTTTAATCATAAAATAAATCTCCATATAGTTTTATATAGTCAGAATAACATTTATGTTTGTTATATAAATTGTGTGATTTCATGCTAAGATCAATGTAATTAGCATGATTCAAATGAACTTTTCTTGCTTTACAAAGTAAATCCGTATAATCACCTTTACGAACAACAATTCCATTGTTTTCGTCTATCATTTCAGTACATCCCCCCGTCCCATAACTTACAACAGGTAATCCACATGCCATTGCTTCAATATTCGTAGTAGGGAACGTATCGGAATAAGTCGGATTTAAGAAGACGTTACACTCAGAATAAATCTCTGCTAACTCATTTGCATTTGATGTTTTCTTGATTCCAATTATATTCTTAGGTAAACAACTCATTTGTTTTTCATTTAATCCAACTAAAACAATTCGTTCATTTTCCTTCAGTAATGCTGATAAGCGAATTAGATCATCATATCCCTTGTTTTTTGTCCAAAAGCTTGCAACCCCTAAATAAAGCACTTCATTTATTAAGTGAAATTTAAATCTAAAGTTTCCTTTTGCATTTCTAAAAACATCAATATCAACTCCATTATTAATCACTTTACTCGAATACTTACCAAGAAAAGAGCATTTTACTTGATTATTTAACCACACTGACGGGGTAACTATTACTAGATTATTGAGTCCAGAGAAAATTCTCTTCTTAGCATTAAAATTATCTTTTGATCCGTCAATGAATATACTTTTAGGATACTTCTTATATGAAATACACTTACTACACTTTTCTTTCCACTTAAAGCATTCAATATTCTCGTAGTGTGCACAGTGTCCAGTAAAACTCCAGCAATCGTGTAACGTCCATACTACATTTATTTTTGATTCTCTTAAATATTGGAAAAGTAATTCAATACTAATATAATAACCATGAAGATTGTGTAAATGAATAATATCTGGATTAATCAATTTAATTTTGTCAATCAACTTGATTGTTGCTCTTCTCGATCCAAAACCATGTTTATCAAGTAATCTAGTTAAGGCTATATGTCCATATACATCTAGATCCGATCCAATACGTATCGTATTATCACAATTTACAGCTTTTCCTCTACCATATGCAATCCAACTCTTATGGCCTTCCTTACTTAACATATTATGAATGTCGATAGCAATCCTACCAGTACTACCTACACCACAAACAGAATTAATCTGTATAACTTTCATTTATTTTCTCCATACAACCTTATTAATATAATCCTTATACGATAGTATAATTCTTAACACCTTCTCTGATACATTAGGAATATTGTAATCTTCTACAAGTCTCAGAGTGTCACTCCTCTGATTTTCTATGATTTTTAGTCCCTGAAGAATTCTTTCTTTCT
>Ga0209379_10000839_pt1 | contig 22350 bp, 21 predicted proteins | sample tdDd001_FD_187124 | JGI IMG/M metagenome (GOLD analysis project Ga0209379, IMG submission 187124) | Marine sediment microbial communities from the Atlantic coast under amendment with organic carbon and nitrate - tdDd00.1 (SPAdes)... | ecosystem: Environmental > Aquatic > Marine > Coastal >...
CGAGAAGCGAGAAGCGAGAAGCGAGAAGCGAGAAGCGAGAAGCGAGAAGCGAGAAGCGAGAAGCGAGAAGCGAGAAGCGAGAAGCGAGAAGCGAGAAGCGAGAAGCGAGAAGCGAGAAGCGAGAAAATCTTGGAAGGTTGACGTGAAAGCGTCAACCTTTTTTCTGGATTTTAGACGTAAGTCCCTAACAAAAAACTCTGTATCAGATACCTACACAGCCTCTATAACGAGCACCTATCGAAGGGCGAAGCCCGATCTCGATTCTCAGAGCGAAGCGTTCTAAACTCCCTACTCGCCCGCGACCTTCATCGACTCAAGCAGGATAGAACCAGTCTGAATCTGTGAACGTGTTTCAACGTCATTGCCCACGGCAACGATATGGTTGTACATATCTTTTAGGTTGCTAGCTATCGTGATTTCAGAGACCGGGTATTGGATTTCACCGTTTTCAACCCAGAAGCCTGCCGCGCCGCGCGAGTAATCACCAGTTACGACATTAACCCCTTGGCCCATCACTTCTGTCACTAATAGACCAGTACCCAGATCTTTAAGCATCTGTTCAAAGTTCTGACCGGTCGATTTAACAAACCAGTTGTGAATGCCACCAGCGTGACCAGTTGGCGTCATATTCATCTTACGTGCAGCGTAGCTAGTCAGAAGATAAGTTGCCAATGTGCCATCAGTGATAATTTCACGATCTTGAGTGAAAACACCTTCACTATCGAATGGTGTTGATGCCAAGCCACGCAAAACATGAGGGCGTTCAGATACACTGAACCACTCAGGTAAGATCTGCTTGCCTAAATGATCAAGTAAGAACGACGACTTGCGGTAAAGGTTGCCACCACTTATTGCCATCACTAAGTGGCCAAGTAAACCTGTAGCGACGTCCGCAGCAAACATCACTGGGTATTGACCGGTTTTCAACTTTTGCGCATCGAGACGACTCACTGTCTTCTCGGCTGCTTTCTGACCTACGATTTCAGGTGTCCACAAGTCATCTTTATGGCGAGCGACAGTGTAGCTATAGTCACGCTCCATCTCGCCATTGCTACCCTGACCAATCACACAGCAGCTAGTGCTATGACGGCTTGACGCGTAGCTAGCCAATAGACCATGGCTGTTACCGTAAACTTTCAGACCATAGTGACTGTCGTAGCTTGCGCCATCACTCTGTTTGATTTTATCGCTGTAAGAAAGCGCCTGTTGTTCAGCGGCGATTGCAATCTGTGCAGCCATATCTGGATCAGGAGTATCAGGATGGAACAGATCCAAGTCAGGAATTTCCTTAACCATCAGTTCCTTTGGCGCGGGACCTGCAAATGGGTCTTCTGAAGTGTATTGAGCGATATCGAGCGCAGCGAGTACCGTTTGCTGAATTGCCTTCTCACTTAAGTCAGAAGTTGAAGCGCTGCCTTTACGCTGGTTACGGTAAACCGTAATACCCAGAGCACCATCGCTATTAAACTCGACGTTTTCCACTTCACACATGCGAGTAGAAACACTTAACCCCGTGGTCTTGCTAATAGCAACTTCAGCCGCATCAGATTTCTCTGCAGCCATCTCTAAAGCTTTTGCCACTGCCGCTTCTAACTCAACGCGCTGTTGAGCAACTTGCTGTCTTACGTCCATATTCAGTTCAATTCTCAAAATCAATTGCCATTAGAATAACAAGAATTTCGCTTTCTCCCCACGATTCTTGTTAAAATAGAGAAATAGATGTTCAAATAAGGCAGAAAGATGGCACGTAAGAATCAAAAAGCGCCATGGGAAGAAGAGGAAGAGATCATTTGGGTTAGTAAAACCGAAATGAAACGTGACATGGAAGAGTTACAAAAGCTCGGCGAAGAACTCGCTAGCCTTAAACCTTCGGTGCTAGAAAAATTTCCACTAAGTGAAGACCTTGCAGAAGCAATCAAAGACGCGCAACGTTTCAAAAACGAAGCTCGTCGTCGCCAACTGCAATATATCGGTAAGCTGATGCGCTTCGAAGATCCAGAGCCACTACAAGCCGCTCTGGACAAGGTGCGCAACAAACACTCTCAAGCGACTGCTGAGCTGCACAAACTTGAGCAGCTACGTGACCGTATCATTGAGCAAGGCGATGCTGCTATCAATGATGCTGTAGAGCTTTACCCGACAGCAGACCGTCAACGTCTTCGCCAGCTTGCTCGTCAGGCAGCTAAAGAAAAATCCGCCAATAAGCCAGCTAAAGCTTCGCGCGAGATTTTCCAAATACTGAAAGCGCTAAACGAAGAAGAGATTTAAGCGCTAAAACTTACAAAGGGTTGGCACACAATGCCAACCCTTTCTCTTTAATTCAGACAATTAAGTCATAGCACCGACTCATTGACCACAAGCACCTATCCAAGGGCGCAGCCGGTTCTGAATTCTATCAGGACGAAGGTCTCTCCCTGTTTCACTCTCCGGCTCGGACAAATTCACTAAGCGTCTGATTAGGGTTCTGCGTTGAGAGCTGTTCAATACTCCCTGCAACTTCAACCTTTCCACCAGCGACAAAGATAAAATCACTCGCTATCGCTTTAGCGTCACTAATGTGATGCGTCACCATTAGCACGGTTATCTGCCTCTCTTTCGCCAGTTTATTTACCAGTGCTAACATCTCTTCTCGCAAGATAGGGTCCAGAGCAGAAAAAGGCTCATCCAGTAGCCAGATTGAGTGGGGCTGCACGAAGTTTCTGGCTAAGGCGACACGCTGGCGCTGACCACCAGAAAGCTGTTCAGGTAAGCGTTCAAGATAGCTATCTACACCAACCTGCTTAGCCGCCAGTTCGACCTGCTTATGCTGTTCAGAAGTCAGCTTCAAGCCGGGATGCAATCCCAACCCAATATTTTGTCGCACCGTTAAATGGGCAAATAAATTGTGCTCCTGAAATAACATCGCAAATGGGCGCTGATGTGGCTCTTTGCCCACTAGATTAACGCCGTTGACTTCAATTCGCCCTTTACTCGGCTCAATAAAGCCAGCCACTAATGCCAGCAGTGTCGACTTCCCTGCACCACTTGGTCCCATCAAAGCAACAATGGAGCCTTGTTCAATACTCACATCAAAATGAAACAACTCATTGTGATAGTAATAATCAACCTTAGTCAGGGTTAGCATAATTTACCTTTGAATTGGCTTTTAACAAGGTTTCAATAATAGTGAAGCAACCAACACTGAGTAGCAACAGGGTTAATGAAACGACAGCGGCGGCGTCCATTTGATAGCTACCAAGCAGTTGGAACAGATAGAGTGGTAAGGTGCGGAACTCTTGGCTACCAAACAGGGCGATGGCACTTAAATCACCGATGGCAAACATAAAGCTGATGGCAAACGCATGTGCCAAAGGTTTTTTGAGCGCTTTCCACTCTACCACTCGGAAACGTTGCCAGCCTTTCATTCCCAGACTGGCACAAAGATATTGATATTGCTGCTCTACATGCAGCATTGGCTGGGCTAATGTCTTGATTACGTAAGGAAGCCCCATCAAGGCATTCACTGCCACAACGACAAAAAAGGCCAGACTAAATACGTCAGTAAAGCTTCGCAGCAATAAGAAAATACCCGTGGAGATAACCAGACCCGGTGTGACAAGAATAATCGTGCCGATCAACTCAATATGGTCGGCACTCTTTTCCCGCGTGTTCAGTCTTAACCTTCGGCTGGTAATCAGAATAGCGATACCAGCCAACACGGCAATAAAGCTCGCAATGGTTGCCACCTTGATTGAAGCCCACAGTGCAAGCCAAAAACGGCTATCACTAAACACTTCAATCGCCTGACTGTTTACACCACTCAACACGACCATCAGTAAGGGAGGAAGAACCAGTAACATAGCAGCGACTATCCAGCCCCAGTCCCAGCACTTTGAAGCAAGCGTGTCTTTACACAGATAAATATAGTTTGAGTGAGACCCCGGTGTGACAGAGATCGGTTTAGCCAGTCGCTGGATCGTTAACGCCATCATGCCACACAACATCATCTGCCAAATCGCAAGAAGTGCCCCGGCCTGAAGGTCAAAATCAAACTTGATCGCCTGGTAAATTGCCAACTCAATTGTTGTTGATTTAGGCCCTCCGCCAAGAGCCATGACGGTGGCAAAACTGGTAAAACAGAGCATAAAAACCAGCCCACAAACATGTGGAAGCTGTTGCCTGATTCGAGGCCACTCTATCCAACGAAACTTATCCCAATGCCCCATACCTAAGTGAACACAGAGCTTATGTTGCTGCTGAGGAATAGAGTCCAAAGCCTGTAGCAAGAGTCGTGTCGCGTATGGAAGGTTGAAGAACACATGTGCGAGCAAGATTCCGTTCAGACCATAGATGGAGAAAGGTAGCTTGCTGTCAAAACTCTCAAGCAATTGAGCCACTAACCCACTGTTGCCATAGATAGCCAGTAACCCAAACACCCCAACCAAGACTGGCAGAACTAAGGTGGTGGCAAAAAGTTTCAGCAACAGAGATTTACCCGGAAACTGACGACGAGATAACGCGTGAGCAACAGGGATTGCTAAGCCGACACTGAGCAAAGTAGAGAGGAATGACTGGTAAAAACTGAACTTTGTTACGTGACGATAGTAAGGATCGCTCCACACATGGCTAACGTCCAGGGTTGGTGCATTAACCAGCAATGCACCTAAGGCAGAAACAACAAAGGTCGCGATAAACATCGCGACCCAAATGCCTATTTTTGGAATGTTACGCAAAAGACGGCCTTAGAAAGTTAATGCGCTCTGCCACTCACGAATCCATGACTTACGATTTTCTGCCACTTCTTCTGCGCTGAAGCCTAGTGCTTTACTTGGAACAGTCAGAGTATCAAAACCTTTTGGCAGCTCGACGTTAGTCACTGGATACATCCAGTTACCCGTTGGCATCGCTGATTGGAATCCATCGCTGAGAATAAAGTTCATAAACTCATCCGCCAGCTTTTCGTTTTTTGAACCCTTCACTTTTGCCGCGACTTCCACTTGAGTGTAATGGCCTTCGGCAAAGTCAGCAGCTGCGTATTTAGCATCGTTTTCTGCGATTAGGTGGTAGGCAGGTGACGTGGTGTAAGAAAGAACTAAGTCAGATTCACCTTCAAGGAACATCGAATAAGCTTCTGACCAACCTTTAGTTACGGTAACGGTTTTCTTCGCCAAATTTTGCCACGCCTGAGTCGTATCATTGCCATAAACAGACTTCATCCACAGCATTAATCCCTGACCCGGTGTTGAAGTACGTGGATCCTGATAAATCACTTTCAGATCATCACGAGACTCAACCAGCTCTTTTAAGCTCTTCGGTGGGTTAGCCAGCTTTTCCTTGTTGTAGACAAACGCAAAGTAACCAAAGTCATAAGGGACAAAGGTAGCGTCATTCCAACCATTTGGCAGCGTCACGGCGCTGGTATCAACATTATGCTGACTCAGCAGACCGGTTTTTTTCGCCTCTGCCATCAAGTTGTTATCCAGACCAAGCACGATATCTGCTTTGCTGTTACCGCCTTCTAAACGCAAACGGTTCAGAATCGAGACACCATCATCCAGAGCCACAAAATTTACGTCACAGCCACACTGTGCTTCAAATGCCTTTTCAACCGTTGGGCCTGGGCCCCAGTCTGCGGCAAAAGAGTCGTAGGTATAAACTGTCAAAGTGTTATCTGCAGCCAGTGCTGAAAATGAAGCCAAACCGGCGATGGCTAAGGTACTGATTGAAATGGTGTTTAGAGTGGTTTTCACTGCTCGCTCTCTCCTTGTATGAGCGGCACAGGCTTGAGGGACGGTATAGATAGAAATGTCCAGACTCAATTCCTACGCCAGCATTATCTGGTTCAGGTACACGGGTCCCGAGCAAGGCTCGATCTCAGCTGAGTCCAATATAGCTTGGCTCAATAGCTCCCCGATGAGTAACGAACAAATTGTAATAGTTATGAGACTCAATAGCTAGCGCTGATGAGAACAAGTATTAGCTGCGCTGATCATAGCCCCAACGAGGCACCAGACCCTGGTCGACCCCAAGGTGATCCAGAATTCGCGCCACCATAAAATCGACCAGATCTTCGATTGATTTTGGCTGGTGATAAAAGCCCGGAGCAGCAGGCATAATTGTGACGCCCATCGTGGAGAGTTTGTGCATGTTCTCCAGATGAAGCGTCGAGAACGGTGTCTCTCGAACTACCAATAATAGTTGCCCGCGTTCTTTCATTACCACATCCGCAGCACGCTCGATGAGGTTATCTGACATACCGTGCGCAATCGCAGCAACACTACCAGCAGAGCACGGACATACCACCATCTGCTTTGGTGCAGCTGAACCAGATGCGACAGGTGAGAACCAGTCATCTTTGCCGCATACAACCAATTTATCTGCGTCGCATTTCAAATGGTCGACCAAGGCTTGCAGAGCCGCTTCTGGATGGGCGGGCAATTTAAGATCATGCTCGGTCGCCAGAACCACTCGGGCAGCAGACGAGATCAACAGATACACTTGGTAATCCGCTGCTAATAGACACTCTAACAGACGCAGTCCGTATGGCGCGCCAGATGCACCAGTAAAAGCTAAAGTAATCGCTTTTTGTTGTTTGTTCATATTTTAAAACTACGTTATTCGGCGAGTTTTGCCAAAAGCTTGCCGTGAATACCTTCAAAGCCACCATTACTCATCACCAGAATATGGTCACCTGATTTTGCGCTGCTGACGATCTTATCGACCAGTTGATCCACCGAATCACTTACCTGAGCGGGTTGCTGACATTGGCGGGCAATATCTTCGACAGACCATTCGATACTTTCAGGCTGATAAAGGAAAACTTCATCTGCCTTGGTCAGGGATGCCGCTAAGGTATCTTTGTGAACACCACGCTTCATCGTTGCGCTGCGGGGTTCAAGCACGGCGATAATCTTATTATCGTCACCGACCTTGTTACGTAATCCACCTAAAGTCAGTTCAATGGCGGTTGGATGATGGGCAAAATCGTCATAGACAGTGACGCCATTCACCTCACCTTTAAGTTCAAGACGACGTTTAGTATTGATAAATTTAGCCAGTGATTCACACGCTAAATCTGGTGTCACGCCAACGTGACGAGCAGCTGCAATAGCCATTAAGGCATTGTCAACATTGTGGTCACCGACTAAATCCCAGTTAACAATGCCAACTTCTTCTCCCTGGAAGAACACTTTGAACTGAGAGCCATCTGCAATCAGCTTTTCAGCCTGCCAGTCACCCTGTTTTCCACTGAATTCGGTTTCGCTCCAACAGCCACGACTCAATACGTCTTCAAGATCCGTATCCTGCTTTGGAGCCAGAATTCGTCCATTGCCTGGAACAGTGCGAACCAAATGATGGAATTGGCGCTTGATCGCTTCGAGATCATCAAAAATATCCGCATGATCGAACTCAAGATTGTTCATCACCAGCGTGCGTGGATGGTAATGGACGAACTTAGAACGCTTATCAAAAAAAGCACTGTCGTATTCGTCCGCTTCGACAACAAAGAAGACACTTTCGCCAAGTCGAGCTGAAACACCGAAATTACCCAACACGCCACCAACAAGGAAGCCTGGCTGGTAACCACAATCTTCAAGAATCCAGGCCAGCATACTTGAAGTGGTGGTTTTACCGTGAGTCCCCGACACCGCCAGTACCCAGCGGTCATGGAGCAGGAACTCTTGCAGCCATTGTGGGCCTGAGGTGTAACGAATCTGGCTATTTAGCACATATTCCACACATGGGTTACCACGACTCATGGCGTTGCCGATAACGACAAGGTCAGGTGCAGGTTCAAGCTGAGACGGGTCAAAGCCTTCTATAATTTCAATACCTTGCGATTCCAACAAGGTGCTCATTGGCGGATACACGTTGGCATCACTCCCCGTCACTTTGTGTCCAAGTTGGCGAGCTAATATCGCTGCGCCACCCATGAAGGTGCCGCATATTCCCAAGATATGAATGTGCATAACTGACTTTGTCCTAGGCAAAAAATATTCTGCTCATTATGGCGACAAAGCACTGAAAAGCGAACCACTTTGATCACTCTATCGGATGTTAACCCATTCAGTTGATTACTCTTCATCCACCCACTCTGCTTGAAATACCAATGTAAGTCGCCAGAGAGTCGACAAATAAATTGAGATCTCAAACAGTTAGTTCATTACCAATAAAAAGATCTTACTTTTAAAATTAATACGGGCGCTGATTAAAGATCCGTAAGAGATCGACACTGTCCACTCCCCTTATTTTTGAGCGACTTTTAAAGGAAAAACCATGTCTGGAATGCGCACCCTTGGCGAGTTCATTGTTGAAAAGCAAGCGGACTTCCCCCACGCTAGCGGTGATCTATCATCCCTACTCTCTTCTATTCGTCTTGCAGCAAAAATCGTTAACCGCGAAATTAATGCTGCTGGTCTTGGAGATATTACTGGTGCTGTTGGTACTGAGAATGTTCAAGGCGAAGATCAGCAAAAACTAGATGTCTATGCTAACGACAAATTTAAAGCCGCTCTTGAAGCTCGAGATCAAGTGTGTGGCGTCGCTAGTGAAGAAGAAGATGAAGCAGTAGCGTTTAATAAAGAGCTCAACAAAAATGCTAAGTATGTTGTTTTAATGGACCCGCTAGACGGTTCTTCTAACATCGACGTTAACGTTTCTGTTGGCACTATCTTCTCAATTTATCGTCGTGTGTCCCCTATCGGCACACCACCTACAGAAGAAGACTTCCTTCAACCTGGCCACAAACAAGTTGCTGCTGGTTATGTTATCTATGGTTCTTCAACCATGCTGGTATACACAACAGGTAACGGCGTTAACGGCTTCACCTACGATCCATCGCTAGGTACTTTCTGTCTTTCTCACGAGAACATGATGATCCCTCAAGATGGCAGCATCTACTCGATCAACGAAGGTAACTACATTCGCTTCCCACTAGGTGTGAAGAAGTACATTAAGTACTGTCAGGAAAATGATCCAAGCGAGAACCGTCCATACACTTCACGCTACATTGGCTCTTTGGTTGCTGACTTCCACCGCAACCTGCTGAAAGGTGGTATCTACCTTTACCCAAGCACCCAAAGCCACCCAAGCGGCAAACTGCGTCTGCTGTACGAATGTAACCCAATGGCTTACATCATTGAGCAAGCTGGTGGTGTCGCATCTGACGGCGTTAACCGTATTATGGATATCAAACCAACTGAGCTACACCAACGTGTACCTTTCTTCGTTGGTTCTAAAAACATGGTTAAGAAAGTTGAAGAGTTCTTAGAGCTTAATCGCGAAGAGAGCTAATCAATACACTGCCGATAAAAAGAGCCGACAACTGTCGGCTCTTTTTTTCTCTGATGATCAGAACATCGAGCCAGCGGTCGAGTTTCTCCCAGAGATATAATCCTGATTAAAAAACGGGTCAAGCCGGTCGCATATTCCAAGATACGGTTTGCCTGTTACTCCCAGCATATAAGCATTTTGCCCGCAGTAACTTTCACGTCCCTTTTCATAGCCCATAATGTACGCAGTATAGAGCTCCTGATTGAGGTAGTTACCTTGATCCAGTTTAGCAAGCTGCTTCTCCGACTGCTGTAAATAGCCCTTCTCAGCTCTTGCTTGTCCATAATCAAACCAGTCGCCCTGCACACTGCTCAGCGGCGTTGGTTGCGAGGCACAACCAACTAACAGCAGTAATCCGAGTGTCAGTATGTATCTCATTCTCCCCTCCTTTCGTGGGCAGTTTCCTCAGACTTTACACAGACAGTCCCGGATTCTATACCTTTTGAGACCAGTCTCCCGAGGCGATTAACACATCCAGCTGGCTAATGTCCTGATAGATATACACCCAAGCGAGACCAAATGTGGTCTCAATCTGCTCGCGGCGATAGGTAACCGGTACATCTTCAATGATATCCAGCTGCTTCAAGGTCTGATCATCGATAAGATAGACCTCGCCGAAAATCGCACTATGCCCTTCTGTTACGGCTGGATAAGCGCCAAGATCATATAGGCTATAAACCGGAGGCGTCGTGAAGTTACCCAGACACTGAGAGTTGGCTAATAAATGGTGATTACGCTCTCCGTGGCGTAAGGTTCCATAAACAAAAACTAAATGTTGCATCGCTTTCCCTGGCTGCTAGTTAAATTCAAACTGGTACAGTACATCTACCGCACTATCAACACCTGAAATAGCCTCAAGATAGAGGTCCTGCATCAAACGATATCGCACGGTAAATTCACCCACTGAGTCGAAGATACCAACCCCATATTTCACTTGTAGTCCCGGTAAAATATAGCCACTTACCGTCACCTGTGAGTCGTCGCCTGAGCCAGCAGTATCAAGTTGAAGATCTTGTACACCAAATGCCTGGCCAATCTCACCAACAACACGACCACTCTTCGCCAAACTTAAACCAATCAAGGTGGTTGTCATCGCATTACCACCAGCTTCGCCATCAATATCCTGACCACGTAATAGATAAGATAGCGCGTTTGCCTGTGGCATGGCGGGATCGGAGAAAATAGTCACAGTAGGCTCGCTAGCAGGCCCGGTCACTTTGACACCAGCGGTAACATCATCCCGAGTATTATCCGGATTTCGAATCGCTGAAATCTGCACATAAGGTTGGTCGACCGGACCATTCATCAGGATCTTCCCTTCCTTGATGATCAAGTCCTGACCAAATGAACGGTACGAACCATCAGTGATATTCACTTCACCAGTCACAAATGGGCCTTTGTCTTTCTGCGCCACATTAAGATTACCAACCAAACCGCCTTCCAGACCAAATGCTGAGAGCTTAAAGTCGTCGCCAATCTTAATATTGATATTGGTTTCAACAGCAAATGGGACTGAACTTTCATTCTCGACAGGTTGCAATTGATCATTCAACAGTACCTGGTCTTTAGAAACCCCAACCGCACTCGGTGGTAGCTCCTCTACGACTATTCGTCCCCACGGCAGGGAGATATCGCCATCAACCCGCGCAAACTTCGGCGAGGCGGAAATCGTCATATCCGGTTGGACTTTAATCTTAACCATAGGTGGCACGTTGACCATTAGCTCTTCAGCAAAGACCCGAACATTCGTGCTCCAATCCTTGAGATCGTGCCAGTCAGCATCACCTGCAACTTCGAGATCGCCATCCGGAGTATGAATGTTAGCCGCCAGTGTTGCCTCATAACCCGCAAAGTTAATCGCCAGACGACCAGAGTCCACTTCTACTGGAGAGACATCACCTTTGAGCAATATATTATCTATTACAAACTGACCGTTCACCTTCGGCTGTACCGCCGGACCAGTGATCTGCAGATCGGTAGAGATATTTGACTCTAGCTTACTGTACTCCCCGATAACCGGAGCTAAGAAGTCTAAGTTAAATGTGCTCAGTTTTAGACGACCATCCAGCTGCTTATTTTTATCTAAAACATCTGGAATGGTCATGTTGCCAGAGATATCACCGTTGTCAGTAACATCCAGTAACCAGTCTGCCTGTAGCTTGTTTTCTGCCAGTTCAGCATTCAGATTAACGCTCTGCCAACCGATATGAATTGGTTGTTCTAACTGCTGAGTCGCCTGACCTTTAGTAAGGTCGACCGCGGCTTTTAACTGTGGTGCACTGTCCGGTGACCACTTAGCCCACACCTTAGCGTTGACTTGCCCTTCAATACGCGTCTCTTTCGGCACAAAGGCCTTAATCTGATCAAAATCGAAATTGGTCAGGCTCACAGCAGCCTCACCGCTTTGACCCACTTTAATATCCTGTTCAAGACATAAACTAGAATCTGCCTGCAACCAACAATGCGCTGCTACAGCAACTTGCTGCGTTGCCATTTCGAAGCCCAATTTGGTCGCTTGATTGAGGCGCCACTCCCCTTGTTGTGATGAAAGGGTCATGCGTTCTAACGTACCATTCCACGCGAGATCTGGCTTATCCACCAGCACACCGTCAAGAGCTAAGCTGGTAGAGGCGATATTTGATGTGACATCCAACTGCACCTGATGCTGCTGCTGGTTTCCGGAAAAGTTGAGGCTAACATCATCAACCAGATAATCTTGATATTTAGCCTTAGTCACTTGCAGGGAAAGTTGACCAGCCGGTGCAGGTAGTGGAGCAACATTACCCTTTAATGCTACTTTTTCAATTTGAGCTTGTTGCTGCCAGTCCAGAGCTTCAACCTCAAGAGCCAGTCCAACTCGTGGTTCTTTCAAAGCACCGCGCAGAGAAACATTACCGACCACCTTACCTTGTAAATCTGGCACCGTCTTGATCAAGTCCGGGAAGTTAATCGCTAAATCCAGTCGCCACTCTTTGTCCAGCTCACCTTTCGCCTGAATACTATTCGGACCGTGTGACAACACCAGTCCATCAGTACGCAAACTCAACTCGCTATTACCCTTAGTATCTTTAGCGCTCAGAGCACCTTCGATATTAAGAGGGTATTCACGTAACACCCCATCGATATCCAGTTTTGGCACATCAACCTGCCAACCGCCCTGTTGCGTCAGACTCCCCGTGGTGGAAATAATCCCGCTAAGATCGCCTTCTGCTTCTGGCCACTGTAGTCCCGGTTGAATATGACTAAGCGAGAGATTAGCAGCCCAGTTAATGGGCTCATTCCAATCAGCCATTACATCGCCAGAGACTGTGCCACCTAATGTCTCTATATCAACCTTACTCAAATTGACATGAGATAAGTCACCATCACCCTCTAATGACAAAGAGACATCGGGAAGATCCTTGCCTTTAATATCCGTCGCAAGAGAAAGTTGATAACCGTCTAATGAGCCACTGGTTTTCAGTGAACCAAGTGAGACAAAGTAATCACCTTTCCCCTTAAGTGGCCACTGTATTTCCCCCTGTACAACAGAGATATCAAATGGAATTTTTGCGTCGAGTGGCTCCAGTTGGGCTGATAACTCTGCCTTTGCCAAACCAGAAAGTTTAGCTTTCAGCCCAAGGTCAGCGACGCTGCCTGAAGCCGTCAGATTAATCTTTTGACCTGCAGCAATTTCCTCGCGGATAGTGGCGTCCAGCGACAGTGACAATGGATAGTCACCGCTCAGAGTCACCTCTGTCTGAAGCTGTGCTTCCACTTGTGGCATGTCGAGTTCTAAAGTGTCGACAACAATCTGTGAACCTTTTGCTCTCGCCGCTAAACCAAGATGATGAACAATAATTGGTGTCTGTTGCTCAAGCTTAAAATCCTCAACATCAAGACGGACTAACTCAACCTGCAGTGGTAACTCAACATTCGGCAGAGTAATCGTCTGTGCTTCTTGTTGAGCCTTTTCCGCTTTCTGCTCTTGTTCGGTGTCCGTTACGCCTGCTTCACCCGGCGCTAGTTTGACGAATGGCGTCAGTAGCTTAGTTGTATTGATACGTAGGCGGTTACCCTGAAAGGATGCACTTGACGTAAATGATTGCCATGAGATCTGGTTACCCAATACATCAAGGTTAATATCATTGAGTTCAAGCCAGCTAACTTTGACTGGGATTGGCGAGGTAATTTTTGTTGATGTCGTTTCTGGTGCGGGCTCTGCCTCCGCTGTCGGCTCTGGCAACTGAGGCATAGAGAAGTCCAGTCCATTGATTGCCAACTCATCAATACATACGCTCGGTTCAGTAAAACAAGTCGGAGTAACCGCCAGAGTGAGTGACTTGATCTTAGTGTCAACGTATAGAGTGTCATCTTTAAATTCGACACCATTAAGGGTAAAACGAGGAAAGATTGCCCCTTGAGTTGAAGTCACTTTTAATTGAGGGACAAACTTTTCTGCCCCCCATAGCGCAAGGTTCAATCCAGTATTAGTAAATAACAGAACACCCAAGGCTACTAATAACGTCATTAGCAGCGATAACAAAATCAGTGATAGCCATTTTGACCACTTAATTACAACACGGGTCATAGCTCAGGTCCTAAAGTAAAGTGGATCTTAAATTCATCGCCCTTAGCCGCATCCAGTCCCCAGGCAAAATCAAGTCGGATTGGGCCGACAGGAGAAGCCCAGCGGACACCAACACCTGTACCTCGTTTTAAATCTGGCGTGTCATTGAATGCATCACCGACATCATAGAAAACGGCTCCCCACCAATCGCCATAAACGCGATACTGGTACTCAAGTGAACTGGTTGCGATGTATTTGGCACCGGTTAAAGCACCGCTGACATCTTTTGGCGAGATACTCTCATAACCATAACCGCGCAGATTATTGTCACCACCAGCAAAGAATCGTAACGAAGGAGATAGCTTATCAAACTCTTCAGCAAAGTTAGCGCCGCCATCTATTCTGAATATTCCGCGATGATTTTCGCCAAGACCACGAATCCAGGTCATTGCGCCTAATAAACGAGTGACACGCGTTTCTGACAACATACTAGGGTCGCCATACTCAAGAGTTAAACTCTGACGGTCACCCCACATCGGCATAGCTCCGCCTCGGATACGACTGCGAGAGAATGAAATGCCCGGCAAAAGAAACTGAGCATTGTCATCTTGCAGGCCCTGTTCGTAATTTTCGAGTAGATAACGTACATACAAGGTTCGGTGCCAGCCATTATCCAGCACCCAATGACGCTCCAACGCAAGGTTAGATTCGAGACTCTTAGTATCTCGACTATCTAGGTTCTTCATACCATATTGAATACGGTAGTATTCATTCAACACGTCATCTAACGGAATACGATAACCTGCTGTAATTGTCTGCTCTGGTTTGGACAGCGAGAAACTACTATCAAAGCTATGTCCCCGGCTATTGACCCAAGGTTTTTTCCATTTCAACGAGCCACGTACTCCGACGTCAGTCGAGTAGCCGAGGCCAGTTTCCAGCTGATTTCGCGCCTGAGGAGCCAGTGACACCTTCATTGGCAGCTCACGCCCCTCGCCAAGTTTGGTCAGGTCAGGCTCGACAAATACCGACGAGAACCAGTCAGTGTTAGACAGATTCTGGTTGTACTCACCGACTTTAGCCACTAAGTAAGGTTCCCCTGAATCATAAGGAGCAAGTGACTCAACTCGATCTTCTTCTATCTGACTACCAGTAATGCTGTTTTTGCCAAAGTGGTAACGAATACCACTGTCGAAATGAAGGCGAATGAATGCTTGGTTGAGGCCTGGGGCAACTTCAAGACGACTCTGAGTAAACTCCCCTTCAAAATAACCACGCTGCAGGGCCAGATTTCGAATAGAGCTCTTTAGCGCATCGTAAATGTTGTGTTGTAGCGGTGCGCCTTTCTGTAAGCCGCTATTTTCGATCAACTTGCTGAACTCTGGGTCTTTACCAGCCTCGCCTGAGATCTGAATATCGAGCTGCTCGATCCGCGTAACAGGACCTGGGTCGATACTAGCGGTAATGACTGTCTGATCGGCAGAGACACTAAAATCGTAACTAGGGTGGTAATAACCCAAAGCATTCAAAGATTCCGTGAAATTTCGCTCCAGACGAGCCTTGAAGCGCAGGCTAACTTCGTAGTCTTCTTCGGGAATGGAAGATAAGTAAGCTTCAACATTATCCAGTAGTGCGCCATCTACTCCATTAATCTCAAGATCAACATCGTTAGCCCACGCTGTCGAGGTGAGAGAAGCAAGAGCGATTAAGACTGGTAAAGGTTTGGTGATCATGCTTAATTATCTATTTACATCATGTTAGGCAATAATAACGCCAGAAAAAAAATAAGTCTGTATGAAAACAGTCAACTAGGCGGTCTATCTCATATTACTCAGCAAGGATAATCACGATGCTCGACAAACAAACCATGATTAATGCGCAAGATGCGCTGCCAGGTAGAAATACTCCGCTAACTATCGATGATAGCCATTTCGTCAATCAGTCCAGTTTGACAGCAGAACCAGCACAAGGTTGCCAAGAGATATTATTTGGTATGGGGTGCTTCTGGGGTGCTGAACGTCTGTTTTGGCAGTTAGATGGAGTGATCAGTACTTCTGTCGGCTATTCAGGTGGATTCACACCTAACCCAACCTATGAAGAAGTGTGTAGCGGTCAGACAGGCCACACTGAGGTTGTCCGTGTCGTGTTTGATCCTAAAGTTATCTCGACTAAACAACTACTGCAGGCTTTTTGGGAAAAACATAACCCTACTCAAGGTATGCGTCAGGGCAATGACCTTGGCACTCAATACCGCTCAGCCATTTATGTATATAGTGATGAGCAGTATCAGGCTGCAATCGAATCAAAGCAGACCTACCAACAACTGCTGGGCAGCGAGCAACATCAAATCACCACAGAGATCCTTCCTGCGGGTAAATACTACTTTGCCGAAAACTATCATCAGCAATATCTGGCAAAAAATCCCAATGGTTATTGTGGCTTAGGTGGTACGGGAGTCTGCTTCCCACCTCAATAAAACGTAAAGCAAAAAGTCGCCTCAAGGGCGACTTTCTTTTTAATCTCAGATAGTTGTGCGGTTTAGTTACACTGGCAGAGCAGCGATAGCTTGATTTATCTCTTTATACGTCATCAGCTTCTGTGAGTCTTTAACATCCGGTAGTAGTACTTTCCCGTTATCAAATTTAAACTTTCCGACTCCAGTTATAACAAACTGACCTTTAAACAAAGTTTTAACAAATCGCGCAACCTGATGTGGACGATAGGTTGTAAATTCACGCAGCATAACACCCCCAACTTCCTGTTAAATGCTTATAAGCTTTGCTTTTCGTTCCATTCCTTAGAACTTGTGTGGATTATACCTGATATCGAATTTATGAACAGCCATTTGTTAACAATTTGATCACACTTCATCACACTTCAGGACAATTCGCTACCCAAGAAAAAAATTCGGTATATACTTTTTCTCGCACTATCAAAAGGAATAACATAATGAAAAATAAAACCCTTCTTACCCTAGCAATCGCATGCTCTCCAACTCTTGCTTTTGCTCACAACATCACTGTAGGTCAAGCTGTACCCGCTGTAGAGGTAGAGAGCCACGGAGAAATCATTCTCAAAGGGGATGACACCACTTTCCAGACATGGTCTAGCCAAGACATGATCGGCAAAGTGCGCGTTATTCAAGCCATCGCTGGACGCAGTAGTTCCAAAGAACTTAACGCTCCTCTAATGGCAGCTATTACCGCCGCTAAGTTCCCAGAACAAAGCTATCAGACAACCTCTATCATCAACCAAGATGACGCCATCTGGGGAACAGGATCATTTGTGAAGTCGTCTGCGCAAGACAGCAAGAAAGAGTTTCCATGGTCATCAATGGTTTTGGATGAGGAAGGGACAGTCGCGAGCAACTGGGATTTAGCTGAAGAGTCGTCTGCTATCATCGTTCAAGACAAACAGGGCAGCGTGCTGTTTGTTAAAGAGGGTGCTCTGAATGATTCTGAGATCCAGCAAGTATTGAAGCTAGTCAAAGAAAACATCTAGTAATCTCATAGTTAGGTTTCACCTTTCGAGTGGAGTTGTTATAGTATAACAATTCCACTTTTTGTTTGTTCTCGCCGTGTTGATATCTCGCCAGTTTTCCATTCGTTCTATGATGGTTGCCCTGTTTGCAGCCGCACTAGTGCTATGGCTGAACTTTGCCTATATCGATCACCAGTACGAACTTTCGTCAACTCACCATAGTGAACATCACTGCCAACTTTTTGCCAGTGGATTGCATGGAGCGAGTCCGGCACCTCTCAATCTCCTTGCAGCCCCACTTAACTTGCGACCAGACGTTACCCTAACGACTCGTGTCCAGGAAGTGGTGTTTTATGCCTATCAACCGCGCTCTCCGCCTCTTTCTTGATTATATTTAAAACAACTACTTAAACATTATTCCCTTTATCGGGCACAGTTACTTTATTAAATATTTTCAGGAATCAAAATGAACAAGATTACTCCTCTTGCGTTGGGTGTTGCCCTGGCTACTAGCTCTCTGGCATATGCAGAAGAAGGTTTCCGCCAGCACGGTGCCCATGTCCATGGCCAAATTGAATTTAACATTGCTCAAGATGGCAATGAGCTACTTGTAGAGATAACAGCCCCGGGTGCAGATGTGGTTGGTTTTGAACACGCACCTACAAATGACGCAGAAAAGCAGCAGCTAAAAGACGCTGTAGCCAAACTGAGCCATGCTGATAATGTATTCACTCTAACTTCTGCGGCTGGTTGTAAAGTCGAGCACCAATCTGTTACTCACACTTTAGGCGCAGATAAGCATGATCATGATGAGCACCATGACCACGACAAACACGATCATGAAGAGCATCATGACCATGACAAGCATGATCATGAAGAACATCATGACCACGACAAGCACGATCATGAAGAACATCATGACCATGACAAGCACGATCATGAAGAGCATCATGACCACGACAAGCACGATCATGAAGAGCATCATGACCACGACAAGCACGATCATGAATCAGGTGGCCATGGTGAGTTCACCGTTGAGTATCACTACGAGTGTGACAATGTTTCTGCTATCAGCAACATCGAAACATCATGGTTCTCTCAGTTCCCTAGCACTGAATCAATCAAAGTGAACCTGTTAACTGACACCAAACAAGCTGCAATGGAGCTTAAACCGGGTCAGAAAACTATTTCATTCTAATGCTAAAGTGGCCTGGCTCTGCTAGGCCACTTACCTCTTGATTGGAAACCATAATGGATAACCTTAGTCATCAGCCTGTGGTTGAGCTCAAACAGGTGCAATTCACCTGGCCGGGTAGCCAAGCCGCGACATTAAACATTCCCTCACTCTCAATTAAGCGTGGTGAGCACCTATTTATTAAAGGCCCTAGTGGTTGTGGTAAATCGACCCTTTTAGGTCTTTTGACTGGCATCAATAGTGCGACGTCTGGGCAAGTTCAGGTACTCGGTGAAGATCTCTCTGCAATGTCCGGAAGTCACCGCGATAAGTTTCGCGCTGACAACATTGGCTATATTTTTCAGCAATTTAATCTATTGCCCTATTTAAGCGTAATTGAGAACGTAACATTACCTTGTCAGTTTTCCGCTGCCCGCCGTAAACAAGTAGACGGCGACCTTAAAGAGCAGGCTAAAAAGTTACTGAAAAAGCTGCGTCTTACAGAAACCTTGCTTGATAAGCCAGTAGTAGAACTTAGTATTGGCCAGCAGCAACGAGTGGCGGCTGCACGAGCACTGATCGGAAAACCTAAAGTGATCATTGCCGATGAACCCACCTCATCACTCGATTTCGACAACCGTACCGCCTTTATCGAACTGTTGTTAGAGCAAGTGAATCAGGCAGAATCTACCTTGCTATTTGTCAGTCATGACCCAACTCTAGAGCCTCTATTCGATCGAACCATCAACCTAGAACAGATTAATCAAGCAGGAGTAAGACTATGACCCCGACTCTTACCCTGGCATGGAAAAGTGTCCGAAACCGCAAAGTAACTGCAATTCTCACTATCCTTACTGTCGCTATTTCAGTAATTCTACTGTTAGGTGTCGAACGCATTCGTACTGAAGCTAAAAGCAGTTTTGCCAATACCATCTCTGGCACAGACCTCATCGTTGGTGGTCGTTCCGGGCAGGTAAACCTGTTGCTTTACTCTGTATTTCGCATCGGCAATGCAACCAATAATATCGACTGGAAAAGCTATCAGGAATTCAGCCAGCACCGCTCAGTGGAGTGGACAATTCCCATCTCCTTAGGAGACTCTCATAAAGGCTTCAGAGTACTGGGCACCAATCATGACTACTTTGCTCACTACCGATACGGACAAAAACAGAATCTGGCTTTTAGTCAGGGCAGAGAGTTTAATGGCTTGTTTGAAGCTGTCATTGGTTCCGATGTAGCGCGCTCACTCAATTACACAATTGGTAGTGAGATGATTATTGCTCACGGCATCAGCGATGTTGGTTTCAGTCGCCACGATAAGCTGCCGTTTAAAGTCGTAGGCATACTTGAACCTACTGGAACTCCCGTAGATAAAACCGTTCACGTTTCTCTAGAAGCGATTGAAGCTATTCATGTAGGCTGGGAAAGCGGCGCTAATCTGGGTAATAACCCGACAGCAGAACAGCTTAATTCGATGGACTTCCAACCGAAACAGATCACTGCAATGCTGGTCGGTCTGAAGTCAAAAATACAAACCTTTGCTCTACAGCGACAAATTAATACCTATAGTAAGGAACCGCTAAGTGCCATCTTACCTGGTGTCGCCCTGCATGAGCTTTGGGGCATGATGTCTGTCGCGGAGCAAGCGTTAATGGCGGTTTCGGTGTTTGTTGTCATTGCCGGATTACTCGGTATGCTTTCTAGCTTATTAACCAGCTTGCAAGAGCGACGCAGGGAAATGGCAATATTAAGAGCAATGGGCGCACGCCCAAGGCATGTATTCAGCCTGCTAATACTGGAGGCCAGTGTGCTGACCTTTATCGGCTTAATCGTTGGTACTCTAGGCTTATACGTGTTGCTTGGCTTCGCTGCGCCTATCGTACAGCAACATTACGGTATTAACCTTCAGATCATCGCACTGTCATCCTATGAGCTGACCCTGTTAGGTGCCGTGCAGATCGCAGGAACCCTAGTCGGATTTATTCCTGCACTCAGAGCTTACAAACAATCACTTAGCGACGGAATGACAATTAGAGTTTAAACAATGAAAAAGATAGCAATTTTATTTCTAACCCTGATATCACTTGGGTTATCAAGCTTTACTACCCATGCGGAAGATACTCTCACGCTCGATTGGATTGATCTTATTCCGGAAAGTGAGAGAAACCAGTTTGACGCTTATGGCATGCCTGCAGTCGACCACTCTGGCGACGTGATGAAACAGTCAAAGATTGGCAGTGTTCGACAAGAGCTCAACGGAAGTATGGTCAAGATCCCTGGATTTGTGATTCCACTGGAAGGGGATGAGAACATGGTAACGGAGTTTCTACTAGTACCGTACTTTGGCGCATGTATTCACGTACCACCACCGCCACCGAACCAAATTATCTACGTGAAATTCCCTAAAGGGGCACCGGTTCAGCAGCTGTGGGATGTGATCTACGTGATCGGGACACTAAAAACAGAAACCATTAGCCATGAGTTGGCAGAAACAGGATATGTCATACAGGGCACAGAGATCGCCGAGTACGATGATATGTAAGTGTTAAAAAAATTCGCAGCCTGTTAATTGCCTCTAATTAGGCCAAATAGCTAGAGAGATAACCTAGTACCGCTAGGTAAACCAGTAACAATAGGGCAATTGACAGGTGCTTTTTCAGTTTATCTTCATTGAAATACTTCATAAGCCCCTCAAAATTAACGATAACAATTTTAACAACTTGTTATCATTTATGGTAGCGATATTTTTATAAAGTGGCTCACAGTCTTTTTCTGGCGGGCAAAGCCGTTCCGAGGTACATTTAATACTTAACGTTAAGCATATGATGGCTAAGGAAATAGCATGTCTGAGACCAGTAAGCCGGTTGTCATAGAGCATCAAGCTGAGCAACCTCAACGCCAAGATAAGAAAACCAGCTATATCAAAGACAGCGCTAGTCGTGTCCTCAATATCGCGCAAGTGTATGGCTTGGATGCGTTGCTTCAGACAGAGACTCCGGAAAAAAGTACTCTTGAGCGAGCATTAGTCCGCGAAAGAAAACGCAAAGAACTCAGACAGAAAAACCTTGAGCAGATCCTTAAGCTCGCCCATATTTCATGTAAAGACGAAACCGCAGGTGACCCTGATCAGGACTGGCTTTACCGCTTCTTCGATATGGCGCAAGAGGTACACAACCACTCGATGCAACGTTTGTGGGCTCAGGTACTCAAGCGTGAAGTGACCAACCCAGGTTCCACATCAATGAAGGCACTTAAAGTGCTGCAAGATATGACACCGAAAGAGGCTCAAATCCTCCAACGCGCAGCCTCTCTGGCTTGTAGCTTTGGTGGTGACAACAGCCGTAAGTTATTAGTCGGTTATCGAGCTCAGGGTGGTATCTTTAGTTTTGGCAAACGCAATACCACCAGCAACATCAATGTTGGTAATTTCCAGCTCCCCTACTCGAGCCTATTGGTGTTGTTTGAACTCGGCTTGATGCACGGCACCGAACTAGAATCTGGTGAAATCGAGATCGACTCACCACTGCCTCTGACTTATCAAGGCAAGCAATTATCACTTCAGGCTCATAGTAAGGGCGTAACCTTACTCTATTACCGCTTCACCCCGACTGGTAATGAGCTATGTAAACTGCTCGGCAATAAGCCAAACATGCAGTACTACGATCAGGTTGTGGCACTGTTGAGCCAGAAATTCACAGCCAGTACGGAAGTTGCGTCAAGAGTGGATACGACGGTTTAGAAGCGAGAAGCGAGAAGCGAGAAGCGAGAAGCGAGAAGCGAGAAGCGAGAAGCGAGAAGCGAGAAGCGAGAAGCGAGAAGCGAGAAGCGAGAAGCG